>Ga0209800_10000170_pt1 | contig 130796 bp, 109 predicted proteins | sample Higcelweek8metaG_FD_187174 | JGI IMG/M metagenome (GOLD analysis project Ga0209800, IMG submission 187174) | Freshwater pond sediment microbial communities from the University of Edinburgh, under environmental carbon perturbations - High... | ecosystem: Environmental > Aquatic > Freshwater >... | reverse complement strand
TACGACTTTTGCCTTAAATGCCTTGTCAAAACTTTGTCTCTTTTTCATGGTGTCACCGCCTTTAGTATAGCGGCTTATACACCTTATTCATACCGTTTTTTGTGTCCTAATTTCTGGGCTCATTATAAACCTGCGAGGCGTAATGGCACGATTTATGCCGTAGCGAGCTAAACTCTTCCTTTTCTTGCGAATCTTCACTGCATGAATCGTGACATTGTTGAGTCAGGTTTAAGCAGTTGCTATCCGATGTTTTACTTCAATATTGTCTTATATATATTTGTTTGAGGTTCAAATTGTTGAACACAAATATCATTATCTCTTGCATAATTCATCATATTTATGTACGCATCAATCTGTGATTTTTCATCATGATTATTTGATATATAGTTATTATATACTGAAAAATTATAGCCAAGTGTAATACTCTTAATCTCAAAAGAATCAATAACATTGCTCTTATTATTGAAAGTAACAATACGCCATTCTTTTTCATACTCCCATATAGGATGTTTAAACATGAACTGGGGAAGATTCCATAAATAGCTCATAGCTTTTTCTGAAATTGGATAATCAGAATTAGTATACATTTGTTGATCATAAATAATAGGAATAAAAAAGTAATTAATATTTTTATTTATTCTATTAATAATATCTTTGGTCGAATACTCAATACATAAACCGCTACAACTTCTTCCGTAGTGTGCCCACATTAAAATATCATCTTTGTTCTCAGAAAAGCAGGAAACGGCCGAGTCTGATACAAAGTCAGTAAGTGATTTATTACTAAACCCATAAAAACGATTAAGCCATGGAGTTGATTTACGTACAGAGATTAATTCTATCTCTGTATACTTGTGTATAATTCGGTTTAACTCTTGTTTCAATAGCTTATACTTATCACTATATGCAATATTTGTGGATAGTATGTTTTTATCCAAGATGGAATCTAGTAAATCATTTACCACCTTATCATTTGATCTAGCAAATAACTGCCTCATCATATAATCAAAATTGGTTTTATGAATGCGAACTTGTGGATCTATTGTATATGATAATGAATCAAATGGATCGTTAAATGATTGAGGATTTGAGAGCGGTAATTTATTATTAATGATAAGTTCAATATTATGATTATTGTGTTCACAATACCAGTATATATTTTCTGGAATAATATCATTGAGACTATTAATATATAAATCAAAATCTACTTTTTTTAGGGAATCATATATTTTTTGGAGCTTATCATTCATTTTATTACCTCTAGCGCCGAAAGCGTTCGGCTAACATTTGCTCAACCTGCGAGGCGTACATGGCGCGATTCTTGCCGAGGAGCGTAGCGACGACTAGCAAGAATCGTGACATAGCCGAGTCAGGTTGAAGCAGTTGTTAGATTTCTGACTCTTCTTCATCTTCCTCAATTGGTAGTTCATCATCAACGATTACTACTTCATCTGGGATTTCATCAATAGACATACTTTGATAATATTGTTCCGCTAACATAGTTCTATTAAATTCTGCTGAAGGTTCTAGTGAATATACTAACTCCTCAAGTTCATCAATTGTTGTTGTGAAAAACTCCTTGCGTAAATTGACCTTATTTACACGACTATTATTCAATTGTTTATGTAATTTGTATTCAAGGTCTGGTGCATTTTCAGAGAAAATAAAGCTATGCACATCAAAAGCAAAGGGAACTGATGCATCACCAAGTTCATCAACGCGATCTTGAGGATTAATTCTTCTAGTCATTCCTACTTTAAATGTTTTTTCACCAAATGAACCAAGATTACTTATAATATAAATATAGCCCGCTTTTCCATTTTGAAGGTGCGTAATTTCATCTTTCTTCTTTTCAACTTCGTCTAATTGTGCCTGAATTTTAGCCAATCGTTCTTCAAGTTGTTTGACTTTACTTTCATCAACGGTTATCGCCATAATTTGCTTAATATTATCTATTTCGTTTTCATATTTTGACTCTTCTTGTTCAACCTTTTTCCTTTCTGCTTCAAGTTTCTTTCTTTCTGCTGCCTCTTGTCTTATTTGATCTCGAATAGCTTTTTGTTCTTCCTTGATTCTTTCTTTTTGGATAAAGTATTCATACTCAATTTTTATGGCCTCAATATAGAGATATTCAATCTCACCGATAAATTTGATTATTGTCGTTGCTATATTTTGATTTCCATCTGTGGCGATTTTCTGATATTTTGAAGTAATTGCTTTTATATCCTTTATAGATTTGTCTAATTTTGAATAGCTAAGGTTATATAAAGCATTCTGTAATTCTGCTTCTAATGCAATTACCATTAAACGATAAATTGTCAGATTTGCTTTTGTAGTATATCTTGACTGGTATTTAATAAGTAATTCCCTAATCAGCTTATTATTTTGTGAGTACCGTTTTTTCAACTCACGAATATCCATAAGATGAAGTTTTAATTTAATTGTGGTTGATAATAATTCATCAACTTCATCAGCTTCATTTTCATTAAGAATTTGCGACGGGATTTCTTCGTAATCATTATAACGCTTAACAGAATATTGAAGACTTTTAAACTGAGTTTTAATCCTTAATAACTTATTTGCATTTGAAGTAATTTGCTTTTCAGAATCATTTACTTTTTGAGTTACATCTTGGAGCTGTTTTTCTGAATTCTCAACTTCACTTCTAATATCTGACAATCTTGCATTCTGAGAATCTATTTCTGATTTAATTGATTGAAATGCGTCCTGTTTTGCTTTTTCTGATATTTGATTATAAAGAGAATCTCTAGTTGTTTTTATATTTTCATAAGATTCTTCAGTTTCAGTTCTTTTTGAATTAAGTATATCAATCTGAGCTTTAATGGCTGTTTCTTCGGCTAACAACTTCTCTATACGCTCACATTCCTTACATTTTCCTTGAGGATTTACTTTGAAGAAAATACCAGACTTACCACACTTTGAACATTTAGCCATTCATTTCTCCTTTATTTTCTTATTGCGTCGCGAAAGCGGTGTCAAGCTAACATTTGCTTAACCTGCGAGGCGTACATTGGCGCAGTTTGTGCCGGTCGCAGACCGAAAGCACAAACTGTGACAATAGCCGAGTCAGACAATATGAAGAGACCTCCAGTATGTTAGTAATCGCGGATTAGCATCATACTGGAAGCCAGCTAATACATACCGCAAACAAACGGAGGCCCCTTCATGACCAGAATAATCTATACTGGAATGGATGTCCACAAGGATACTTACAGCTTATGCAGTTTTGACGCTCAAGATAACGTCATATTATCAGAGATAACCGTGAAGGCAGAAACTGTGGCTGTCCTTTCCTACCTTAAGTCTATTGTAAAACGATATGCCGATGACGATGTAATGACAGTCTGCGGATACGAAGCAGGCCCAACCGGGTTCTCTCTTTGCCGGGAATTGCAAAAAAATAATCTATCTTGTGTTGTTATGGCTCCATCATCGCTTCCAAAAGCACCTGACGAAAAGAAGCGAAAGACCGATAAGAGAGACGCAAGAAGCCTGGCGTTACATTTGGCCCATAAAACCTATAAAGCGGTTCATGTAGTATCGCCGGAGATTGAAACCATCAAAGACTTAACGAGAACCAGGGCTACCGCGTTAAAAGCCCAAAAGAGAGCAAAACAAAACCTGTTATCCTTCTTACTCCGGAAAGGAATGGTGTATCCCTATGGAGGAAGGGCAAAATACTGGACGCAAAAGTTCTATGCATGGCTCAAGACACTCGAGTTCACAAACGATATTGAACGTTACTCGTACGAAGAATACCTTTCTGAGGTAAACCATCAGATGAGCAGGGTGTCTCGTCTTGATGAAAAGATTGGCGAAATCGCTGAAGACCCCTTAATTAGGGAGGATGTAAAGAAGCTATGTTGTTTCAGCGGTATAAGCACCCTCACTGCGGTAAGTCTTGTCTGTGAAATAGGAGACTTCAATCGTTTCGAAAAAGCACGGTACTTTGCAAGTTATCTCGGGTTATGTCCGGGTATCCATTCAAGCGGGTTATCCAGTCAAACGCTAGGGATAACAAAAGCGGGCAACAAAAACCTCAGGTGTCTGCTAATAGAATCTGCTCAAGCGATGAGTCGATCTCAAATATGCGGTAAAAAGTCCTTGCGTCTTTTGGCACGGCAAAAGGACATGAACCCGTTAGTTATTGCCTACGCTGATAGAGCCACGGAACGGATAAAACGTAGAAGGTCGTCAATGATCTTTCGTGGCATGAATTGTAATAAGGCAACAACCGCAGCCGCTCGTGAAATGGCCTGCTTCATATGGGGGTTGATGACCAACAATATCGCATAACCTTTCTTGAATCTTACAAGGGCAGAGATTGGCGATTACGCACTATAAGTTATCGTCGATTCAACCGTAAGGACAGACGCGTATTCGCGATTCTGATTCCTATTGTCAGAGCGGACGGACTTTCCAGGCGGACCATTGACCTGTGGTATCCAATCCACGTATATGAGAGTGGTTAAGCCGTTAAGATCTGCCATCTCTGTCCTTGTTTTTTATATTGACAGAGGTCTCATCATATGAGGTTGAAGCAGTTGTTATGTTTCTGTTAATCAAGACATATATTGTTGAAAATTACCAAAATAGTGTTTTAGTGCATCTATGATTTTCTGTTTTGATTCACCTCTTACTAACCTAATAACCATTTCTGGTAATGTTTTGTTTGCAAGCCCAAGAGAACCACTAATTTGTGAAGAAAGAGATTTTCTATTATAATAAAGTAGTAATTTATCATAATTTCTTGTTGCGATTATATCATCAAATATAGCTCTAAAATTGTTATATAATAACTCAACATTTATGTTTGTTACAAACTCCTGCAAGGATGTCGATATATTATCTTTTCCTCTAATGTTATCATCAAGTATACTCATTTGAAACTTTATTTCGCTTATAACATGCATCGATATTTGTGTGTCGAATTCTCCTTGAACCCTAGCGAATAATGTATTCGCAACAGTAGTAAAATCAGCAATTGAATCGCGTTCCAATCTTTCGCTTACAATTTTTAATACTTCTTTTGTACAAAACAGGTTTTCAACTTCTGCAACATTCAAAACAAATATGCCGTCTTGTTCCAAACTTGGTATTTCCGCATCCACTCTTCTATCTCGATCAACAATTCCATAAACAGCTAAGTGATGAATTTGGGGGTTTGCCTTTAATGCCCTTACAGATTGTATTACTTGTGTACAGCTTCCCCGAGGAATAATGAGGAAATTGGGAAGCAATTCTCGATATAAACTTGTATCAAAACTTCCGTTTTCCCCTTCAACAAATACTACTGATTTTCTACTTCCTAGAATTTCGATAAGCAATTCACTTGGCAAATATTCATCGTCAATAATTAATTCCCAATCCCATTTTTCGCCATCAAACGACTTTAACCATATTTTTTTGGCAGATTCTTTCGCAGTTGCAAAATCAACATCATGTGTCAAATAAATAAAAAGGCAATCATTTCGTATTTTTTCAATCTCATTCCAAAGTGGAACTTGAATTGATTTATGAAGATGTAACTCTGGTTCATCAATAACAATAATTCCATCTTTTGGTGCAGCTAAACATTGGCCAATTAAATAAAATATAACCCTTTCACCATCACTCATTTCAGAGGAATTATAAATTTTTTCTTTATGATCTTTTATACATGTTTGAATACGCAGGCCGCCAATAATTAGTTCTCGATGAGGCAAAATAGTTTCCCATATTTTCTTAACCAAATCGAGCTTAGTTATAGGAGGTTCTATTCTTACTGGCGATGCTTGAGATGCTCTTTTGAAAACAGCATTTTTTTCAGTTTCATCAGAGAATAAATATACCATGAGTTTCTGGTAATCGTTGAGCATTGTCGTAGCAGGCTTCATGGACCATTTATGTATTTTTTGTTCTTGATTCCAATCAGGGCTTCCAAAGAGAAGATCTTTTTCCGCTAGTTCAATTGATTGCGGTGTAGTTGAATCAGGTAAGGATAGTGATTTTTGAGCAGATATTCTATGAACAGTATTTTTTTGTGTTGATTTTAATTCAATCCAAGTTCCTATCCGTGTTTTGCCTGAACCATTAGCCCCTACCAATAAAACACTTTGTTGAGTATCTATTGATTCTATAGTATTGAGCCTTGGTAACATTAGTGTTTTCACAATAACTCCTCTTCGCGCGAAGCGTCGACATAACATTTGCTTAACCTGCAAAGCCACGCGCAACATCGTGTAGTTGCGTTACCAGCATTCCACATTGTTACAATCTGCTTTGTCCAGGTTGAAGCAGTTGTTAGGTTTTTCTATTTAATCAATATCCGTAAACCCTATACACAGGCTCATGAAATCATTGTCGCGTGTCCCATAATAGTGACTAATTGCAGCTTTCTTATTAGTATTAATAAACTGAAGAAGCTGGTTTTGCATCATTATATAATATTGTTTATCATCCTCTTGAACTAAAACCTTTTTAGTATACAAAGGAATAAGGCTTTCCGCTGTTCTAGACTTTGAATACATAGTTACAAATTCTTTATCATCAGGATTTAAATCAATTGGTTTATCAATAAATGTGACGATAGATGTTGCAGAAACATACTTCATGCTTAAACCGTAATTGATTTTTTCAGGATCATCAGAAAAGTCTTCAAGCATGATTTTTTTTAAATATGATAGCTTATAAAATGGAAATTTCGTATGACGATTCTGATATTGTTCCTTAAAAAGAAAAACATCATTAGAGTAATATTCAATTTCTGTAATATTATCATTACTATCAACTGTTTCAATTTGCTTTTCTAATCCAGATATTTGGTAATAATCACTAGTAAATGTAATGGTGTATTTCTCAATTCTTCCATTTAAGTTTAGTATTTCTTCTTGTGAGGATACATCCTTCTCTTTTGCATACTTTTCATTGAAAATTAACTTTCGTGACAAAAGATTACCACTTGTATTGTATGTCAAAATAATTGATGAAAGTGAATCAAACTCCTTGTCCCCTAATGAAAAAGTAATAGTTCGTGTAAGCAACCCGTTATTATCTTTTGAATCAATAATTGTATTAGCAAATACAAACGAACATACAATGAGAAAAATAATAATATGATACTTCTTCATATAATCTCCTTGCGCCGAAGGCGTCAACCTAACACCACTTATCCCTTTCACCCATACATCTCTTACACTGCGTTATCCCGACACGGTCCGGAAAATCCCACATGGCGCTTATGCTGTAAATTTGCCGGCACGCCATCCACGCTGGTAACAAAAGTGTGTAACAGACAGGATCAGAGCGAACCCCGATCTCGCCTGACTTGGGTCCCTCGCGTGAGGGGGCTCCGAAGGAGGACGATCGGAGTACGTGGGGCCTTCTGCCTCGTCCTTAATGATCAGGATTGGGACAGCGGACCAGCAGACGACGCGGGGCGCGGGGAGGAGATGGGTTCTGCGTTACCCGTGCCGGAACAACGTGGCAGGCGCAGTCGGCAGGGAGCGGGGGCCGTGCCGAGATGACGGAGCGTTGGTGACGATAAATCGCGCGGAGAACGGGGAGGGCAGGACATGTTGAAATCGGGACGATTTATCTATACACGCCCAGTATAGCACGGAAAACCGGGGAAAGGAGGAGAAATAATCCAAACTGTCCAACGCTACCGGGACCGGGTACCCCTTGCGCGGCGGACGGACAACAGAACCGCGAAAAGGACGAGCGCGCCCGCAAGGACAAGAATCGGGATTATCGGAACATCGGGAGAACCCTTCCAGTCGTCGGCGGGATCGGCGTTTGACCAGGAGAGGAGATCTGCCTTCGACACCCCTTTTTTACCGATATGGACCGGAGTCGGGTCTGAGCCGGGCCAGGCGCGGGCGACCGACCAGTCCTTGAGCGAGATGACGAAACGCTTGTCGAAATTGCGGTCGAAGGCCACCGTGAGCGTCAATTGCTCCGGGAGGAAAACCATGGAACAGCGGGTCTTCATGTCGCCCGCGTCGGCGGCGGCGTTGTGGAGAATCCCCATCGCCGAAGACCCGTTCATCGTGCCCAGATCGCGGACGGCCTTGAGACTGGAAAGGGCAGACCGATAGCGGGAGTCTCCCACCCCGTGGTAGTTCTCCGGCGGCTGGCCGTCGAACTTCTTCATCTCGAAATTCGTGAGGACGAGATAGCCCTTCGGCTCCGAGCGCCGGACGTAGTTGCCCTCAAGGCCTGCCTCGCAAAAGAGACCGTACTCGGGGCCGTAAAACACATGGTGGGACCGGATCGGGCCTTCGTGGAAGCGCACCCGATCGATGCGCGCGCGGATGTCGTCGATGGAGGGCAGTTCGTACATCCAGGCCCACGTGTCGATGATGTCCACGTCGGTCGCCTCCCGTTTGGGCACCGCGGTGCGCGGCGGGTACAGGAGGAGGCCCGCGTTGTGAAGGCCATTCGTGGTGTAGTGGGCCATCCTGTTCCACTGGTCATCCTGGAAAAACTCGAAGGCGAGGAGGTCAAAGCCCTTTCCCCCGTACAACATGAACCTGAGGTCGTGGTCCTGCGAGTCGAAGTTGAGCCCGTACACGGGGGAGGCGGAATAGTCCGCGAAGCTGGTGCAGGGATGGAGGGGCACCGGGAGGACAAGGGAGAAGAAGAGGGTCAGGGCGCAGACGAAGATGGGCGATGCCGGTTTTTTCATGCGGAGTCTCCAATAATCGGGGTGTCTGGTCAGGACAGTATACCACGGGAAGGGGGCTTGATTCAAACGAGGAGGGGACGGGAGACAGGGCAAAAAGGTGCGTCCCGGCATGGGCAGGATCGGCGGGAAGGTGCGGAATTTCGCGTTTTCGCCGTCATTATCGCGAGAAACGGTATATACTTTACAATGTAAACTACCCTCTGGAGGTATCGCTATGGCTAAATGGAGTATCCGGCTCTTAGCCGGTTTTACGGCGATCCTTGCCCTGCTCACATTGTCCTGCTCCATGGATCTTGAACCGGCAAAGGCCGGAACCACTACGGTTTCCTTTACGGTGGGGGCGCCCAAAGCGGCCTCCTCATCGCGGGCTGTGGCTCCGGGACTTGGATATCTCTATATCAGGACCATGGGCGGGCCGACCGGCTCGATAGGGCCTTGCTACGGGCCGTTCCCGCTTGAGTCGGGAGCGACCTTTACCACGAAGGATATCCCGGCCGGGACCTATGGGGCCATCGGCTTACTCTACGCGACGAAGGAGCTCGACAGTCTGACGGCTGTATGGGACGGTAGTACCAGGACCTTTACCGAGCTCATGCGCCTGTCCGACGAGGAGTTCGCGCTCTTTACAGACGGGCCGGAGGATTCCGACGGACCTTCCGCCTTCGAGCGCCTGCTTGACGGCTATGCCTCGGCCGGGATGATGGAAAACGTGACCATCAAGCAAAACCAAAAGAACCAGCTATCGTTGACCCTCGTCCCGGCGTGCGGCGACTCCGGCATAACCATGTCCGAGAATCCCGAGCTGAACGTCTATACGGAGGCAGGCAATCCCGATCGGCTGATCAGGAAGTATGTCAGGCTTGACGGTGTTTTTGCCCCCACGGGATACACGCTCAATAATCTGACTTGCACTATCCGGGCGACCGGCGGGATCTATGTCGGTAGCATAGCTCTGTACGACGAGGACGGGATCCTGATCGGGCAGAGGGAGCAGGTGAACGCGGCGATATCCGCAGACACCAGCGTATCCAGACCCTGGAACGGGGACGATACCTTCTACCTCTACGTCGAGTACCGGGGGAGCGCCCTGTCGCTCGCGTTCACCTCCGACATGGAAGGCGGCGAGCCACCGCCCGTCGAACCTCCTCCGGTCGAGCCTCCGCCGGTCGTGATTGTGCCGAACGAGGTCGTGCTGGATATCGTCGCGGGGTCCGTCAATGCCAATAAAAAGTTCATCGCAGGAATTTACCCCTACGTTGCCGGGGGGAATCCCGAAGGCGAGCCTGTCGCCGTCATGGTGCTCGTTCTCGACGAGAACGGAAACGGAACCGCGAGTTTCGTCGACGCAAGCACGGGCTCGTTACATTCGTTCGGCTCGGGGGCCTGGACTGTCTCCGGAATGATCGACGTGAATAACGATTACTCCGATATTCTTTCCGGAACGAACCTTACCACGACTCTTGGCATCGACCCCCACTACGGCGACTATATCTGCGATGTTCAGGTCACGACGAACGGAACGGCAAGCGTGACTCGAGGGATCGTAGCGAGCAACTTTACCGTTAACGATACATACCGCTACTACGTCTCCCAGGACGGTGCGGGGACCCGTGACGGCCGACGGATCGCGAACGCGATGAACATTGGCGATTTCAGCTCCTTGCTTACGGCAAGCTCGTCCCTGAATATCAGGGCGTATGCGCTCGGGGGAATAACCTTTAACAGCGACGATATTTGGAGAATCGACAATGGCAATACGGTATCCCTGTCCAGTCTCGATCCGGGACAGATACAAACCCTGATGATGAATTTCAATGGATCGATCGACGTTAACGCGGGCAGTATACTGCATCTTTCCGACATCACGATCGACGGGGGCTCGACGACGTATAGCAGTCCGCTGGTTATGCTCTACGGGACGCTCATCCTGGCCGACGAAGCCCGGTTGCAAAATCGATTCGCCAACGAGGCCGCCGGTGGCCTCAGGGTGTATGAGGGCGGAGTTCTCACCATGGAGGAGGGTTCGTACATATCGGGCTGTAGGGGGAATCAAGGCGGGGCCATTATGATGACCAGTTCCAATACGGATTCGCCGGCCGTATTCAACATGACGGGAGGGACGATAACCGGTTGCTCGGCCACCAATAGCGGTGGGGCCATACATGCCAGCTTTGCCTCGGCGATTACCCTGAGCGACGGGACGATATCGTTGTGCGACGGTTCTCTTGGAGGCGCCGTTTACCTTAACGGCCAGGCTGACCTGGAGCCTGTCCTTAACCTCGCCGGAACCGACATACTTCAATGCTCCGCGAACACCGGAGGGGCTGTGTATACGCTTACGGAGTCGACCATCAGTATGACAAGCGGAATCATCGATACCTGCACGGCGGTGACCAATGGAGGCGGTTTCTATTTAAACGGTCAGACGGGGGCAATGATTTCTTTGAATATCTCAGGCGGAACCATCAGCAATTGCGGCGCCGGGCAGTATGGTGGAGGCGTGTATGTAACAGGTATGTATACTACCATAACCATGAGCGGCGGAAGCTTCGATACGTGCCATGCCGGCTACGGCGGCGGTATTGCCTGTGATAATGCGGCGGTGACTTTGCAATCGGCCGTCCGGTTCAGGAGCAACGATCATGCTCAAACGAACTATGGATGGGCGATTTGGTACGTACAATATTCGGCGTTCATTCCCTATCCCATGTCAGAGCCGGAAGCCATTCAGGCATTCATCGAGAATTGGGATGAAGAGGCCGTGTTCATGTTTGAAGTGGTCTGAGGATTCGCGCCCGGCGCGATTGCGCCGGGCGTCAGGTGACAGGAAGATTTTCGTGTCCGCGTTCAGTTCGCACGGGACTTTCTCGGGGTCCACGGTTTTCGCGCCGTCATCAACGTTTCCAAGTGCTGCATGTTTCTTTTGGTTTATCGGCATATAGAGTCAAAAAAACAGGGCTGCCTACATTGTAGACAGCCCCTGGCATGGGATTACGGTTTTACTTCAGTTTTCCTTAAAAGTTTTCGCTGAAAGATCGTAAATCCAGCTCGTTCCGTCCGTGAACTCGAAGCCGTACGTTCCGGTCGATACGCCTGACGCAATATGGATGTTATTATAGACGATTTTCGATACGTCGTTGCCCGTCACGGTAATAGTCCCGTTCATGTCCACTGCATAGGTTGTAAGGTTCGTGGAGGAAGAAATACTTCCGTTCAGGGTAATGCCGCTATATACGTAGTTTTTGAAATAATACGTACACGTCATCGGAGAAGAGGTTACGTTGCTGACGTTATAGGCTGATGAACTGCTGTCTGTCGTAAGGGCTGCTGCGGACAAACCAGAGCTGAGCGCTGTCGTGGCCGCCGTTACGTCGGTATAGCTGTGGGTTATGGTTCCGCCGCCTGTTCCGCCACCGCCTGTACCACCACCGCCTGTGCCACCACCGCCTGTGCCACCGATATAAGTCCAGTTCGCTATCATTTGTACACCGGTGGTGATTGTGAAGGTGTCCCCGACGGCATAAATGTTGCCGCCAGCAAACCATCCATCGAACTGGTAATTGGCTTTTACAAGACTGCCCGGATTGCCAAGGACAGTCACCACTTCGCCTGATAGATAGACATTGTTATCGACCGGGACGGTTCCCGAGTCGGCACCGTAATCGCTATAGGTGACTGAAAACCCGGTTTTAATCCATTCCGGATAAAAATCTACGTTGTCTTGAATGGCAAAGGAGATTCCTGGCAACATATACCAATCATTATCGGTGGTCCAATTATTAAACAGGTACCCCTTGCGCATCATGCTTTCGGTGATACCGAGAACCGTGCACATATCATTATACTTATACTTGGTGTCATCGACCGGAGGGGTTCCGGAACCGGCAGTGTCCGTATGATACGTTACTGAATAGGTTTGATCAGCGGGATCTTCGCTGTCTGATCCCCCGCTCGAACACGCCATCAACGAGATAGTGACGAACAAGGCAATCAACAGATACAAAAAACGTTTCATTTTTCTTACTCCTTGTATTCTTAATTCGTTTGTTTCTCATCCGATGCTGACCACAGTGTAGCATCACGGATTTATTACAAGGATAATATTCTGTACACGTGTACGGATTGTGTCGGAAACAAAGAGTATAAATATGGATATACAATCTTGAGCCACGATGGATTCGCCCTACGGTCGGCGTCAGCCTGACGCCTCCCTCCGTGCCGCCTGCGCTCGGCTTTCGGGCCGCCTGCGAGCGCTCCCGGCGCCTCGTACGCCGGGCCCTACGGGCCGCGCTCTCCGGTTCGAATCCTTCGTGGCTCCAAATAAAAAAAAAGGAATCCTTTCGGATTCCTTTTTTTGAGCCACGATGGATTCGAACCATCGACCCACGCCTTAAAAGGGCGTTGCTCTACCTACTGAGCTAGTGGCCCTTATCGGAAGATAACGGACTCAAAAGTATAGTAAACGGGCATTTTTGTCAACATGAGGCCCTGGGGGACCGGATTTTGGCTCAATATTCGAAGGCGACGGACAGGGCCATGTTGAGGAGGGGACGGCGGCCGGGTTCGAGGCCGAGTTCGGAGCCGTACATGGCGAGGTCGATGTTGCAGACGGTGAGGTCGAGGCCGATTCCGCCGCTAAGGTAGCTATCCGATATGCCCATCCGGAGGCTGACGACGTCAAGGAGGACAAGTTCGGTGCCGAAGGCGACGTTCAGGACGGGATTCCGGTACACGGGATCGGTAAAGGCCAGGATATCCCGATAATCGAACATTACGCGCCAGGACGAGATGGTCGACCAGTGCTCGGGAAGCGGGATAGAGTAGGCGACGCCGACGGTCAGGTCGATCGGCAGGCGATCATAGTTCGTGTCCGAGGTCGAATCACCGTCGATAAACCCGTCGATTCCGTCGTACTGGGTGGAAAAAACAGGGGTATAGAGGTCGCGGCAGACGAGGGCCGCGTCGAAGCGTTTGCCCAACCTGTAGAGGACGCCTGCGTCGATGCCGAATCCGGTCGAGAGAACGGAGGGAAGCCCGTCGATGTCGAGATCGGTCAGGGTATTGACCACGGACACCGAGGTACCCGTTTCCGTGACGAAAACCTGGAAAAAGCCCTTGAGCTGAAGGCCAACCGAGATGGCGTGGGGGCCCTTTTCCCACACGGTCAGGCCGTACCCGCCGACGAGGAGGAACTCCTCGCCCACGTAGATGGTCGCCCTGGTCAGCGACGGGATATCCGAGACGCTCAGGGTACGGTTAAAGACCCCGAAACCGAAGTTTCTGTCCACCCGGGCGACCGCGAGGGGACCGGTCATGTCGGCCCCGATGTACACGCCGTTATTCTCCTCGACGAGGTCGAGGAGGGCGTCGGTTTCGTCATCCGACTTGAAAACCGAGGGCAGGTCGAAGAGGGGCCCTGACACGTGCATCGCGACGCGGGCGAAGGACCATTCGGGCTTGGTATAGGAGAGGGCGGCGGGATTGGTGCTCAGGGTGTCGATCCCGGCCTCGAGCGCGCAGTAGGAGCCGCCGAAGCCCGCCAAACGGGCTGAAACGATCCTGGGGGCGACGGGCTTGAATTCGAAATCCTGGGCCGCCGCGGCCTGAAGGGCCAGGAGGGCGAAGGCCGTCGCAAAGAGGGGTATGAGGCGTCGGAGCGGCATGCGGTTTATTCTCATGACTGCGATCCTGTAAGAAGCTCAAGGAGGTTAAAATCGCCGAAAGTGACGTCATCGGCCTCATCGACGCGGGGACCGTTGAGGACGTCGACGACGCCGATTACGAGGTTCATCCTGTCCTGATCCTCGGGCGACATCGCGGCGAGCTGGGCCTGGGATTCGGGGCTGTCGGGATCGGCCATGATATCCATGACGACGTCGGATCCTTCGGTTTCCGTGACGCTCGCGAGCAGGGCGGTGGAGGCGAAGACGAGGGATTCCACGGGGGCCTCGTCGAGGGTTTCCTGATCGCCCAGTATCGTCTCGACCGCGTCCAGGTTAACCGTGGAGTCAAAAGCCTCGAGGGCTTCCCTGACGAGGGCATCCGTGTCGGCGTCATCCTCGACCGCGTCCTGGGCAAGTTGGGTCAGGATGTCCGTGTCCACGGCGGCCGTTCCCGCGAGGTTGAGGATATCAGCCTTGTCCCCGACGGAAAGATCGACGATATCCTCTTCATCCTTGCCCGCCAGGGCGTCGAGGACTTCCTTCGCGACGTCGGGGTCGGTGCCCGAATCGGAATTTGCTATGTCGATGAGATCGTCAACCGACGTTGAGGAGGAGATATCGATGGAGTCCCGCTCGAACGGCCCCCCGATCGATGTCGTGTATATGTCATCGCAGGAAACCGCCAACGCGACGGCGATGACCGCCAACGCGCAAAGCCCGTACCTTCTGTCCATGCAAAGGCCTCCTTCCCGTCATCAACAGTCTAATCCAATCGGGGCGAAACCTCAACCTTTAAATACGGGAAACGAGGCTCGCCGTTCCCATTCCGGTTACGCGAACCCTGATGAGATGACCCCGGGGAATGTCCGGGGCGTCGACGCGGACGGAAAGGTAGTTGGCAGTCAGGGCCCGGCTCGACCCGGCGTCGCCGCCCGATTCCGAGATGGCGTTTATCTCGCGGCCTATCCAGGCGGAGTAATAGTCGAGGCGGCCCCGCTCGGCAAGGGCCGTGAGCAGGGCAACCCGCTCGCCCGCGATCCGTTCCGGCACGCGGGGCTTCATCCCCCAGGCTTCGGTCCCGGGGCGGGGAGAGAAGGGGAACGCGTGGATCCAGGCGAACCGCGACTGTCCGCACAGTTCCATCGTCGCGGCGAAGTCTTCGTCCGTCTCGCCGGGGAAACCCGCGATGATGTCGCACGCGAGGAAGGGATCGTCCTTGACCTCCCTGAGGCGGCGGACGGCGTCGCGGACGGTTTGCGCGGTATAGGGACGGCGCATGGCGCGCAGGATCCGGTCGCTCCCGGACTGGATCGACAGGTGAAAGTGGGGGGCGACCCGTTCGTTCGCAAGCAGGGGAAGGAGGGCCTCGTCGACGCGTTCCGGGTAGAGTGAGGAAATCCTGACGGAGATCCGCTCGGTCTCCCCGAGTATCCGGGCAAGGAGGGAGGCGAAATCACCCGAACCGGAACGGTATTGGCCGAGGTTGACGCCCGTAAGGACGACCTCGGACCAGCCGGCCTTTTCGATTTCCCGGACGCGGGCGACGACCTCGTCTGCGCTCAGGGATACCGACGCGCCCCGGGCGAGGCAGATCCTGCAGTAGGCGCACCGGTTGTTGCAGCCGTCCTGTATCTTGATCGAGCCGCGGGAATGAAAGAGGAAATTGTCGGTCGCGAGGAGAAAACGCCTGTCGTCGGCGGGCGTCCGGGAGAGGAAATCGCGGAGCAAGTCGGCGATATCCGTTCCGGGGCGCAGGGCGAGGGCATTGGCGAGGAAGGCGGGGAGGTCCGCGAGTTCGTTCTTTCGGGAGCCGGGAAGGACGAGAACCCTGGGGTCTATCGCCTGGATGGCGGGGGCCTCCACCTCGGCGTAACAGCCGGTAACCAGGACCGGGGTTCGCGGCCAGGAGCGGAGGAGGAGCCGGATCAGCCGGCGGGCCTTTTGTTCGGCCTTCCCGGTGACGGTGCAGGTGTTGACGACGCAGAGCGCGGGCGCGGGTGCCGCAAGGGCCGATTCGTCTGGAATCCGCGCTTCCGCGTCGGTTGACGCGTCGGTCGCGTCGTCGGCAGTCTCGTCGGCCGGGGTATCGAGCTCGGCCCCGTCGATCGAGAAGCCGGCGGCGCGGAAGGCCGCGGCGGCCGATTCCGTCTCTATCTGGTTGAGCTTACAGCCGAGGGTTTCGAAATGTACGAGTTCCATCAGTTCAGGTGGCTGGTCGCCCTCTCCCGTCCCCGCAGCGCGTCCTGCAGGTTGGGATTGAGGGCGAGGGCCTGGTTGTAGGCCTCAAGTGAATACCGGAAGTCCTTGGCCATCTCGCGGGCGTAGCCGAGCCTGACCCACCAGGGGGCATTGAGCTTTTCCAGCTGAAGCGCCACGGAGAAGGCGATGTCGGCGTGGCGGTATTTCGCCTGGCGCAGGTAGATCTCGCCCATGAAGTAATAGACGAGGGAAATCCTGCTCCCGTTGGGGGCGTACGAGATGTACTCCTGGAAGAAGCGGAGGGACTGTTCGTTATGGCCCAGGTAGAAATGGGCCTCCGCAAGGATCTCGATGAGCCGGGGGTCGTACTTGGAAAGCAGGCGTCCCTTTTCGGCCCAGTCCACGGCCTCTTCGTAGCGCTTTGCCGCGACGAGGGACCAGCAGAGGACGACGTGGCTTTCGACGTTTTGCGGGTTTGCCGAGATCTCGGCCATGCATGCGTCGGCCGACTCGGCGTATTGACCCTCGCGATAGAGGACGAGCGCGTCGGGCGCCGTCTGGGAAAACGCCGCTTGCGCGATCAAAATGAAGATGGCGAATATTGCCAGAATATGTATGGGACGTCTCATGTGCCTTACCTGTTCATCGTGCAGATTCCGGAGAAGAAACAGCCGCTGTCGAGTACCACCTCCGGGGCGGTAACGTCGCCGATCAGTTTACCCGAGCTGAAGACGTGCACGATTTGCGTCGCGGTCACGTTGCCCTCGACCGCGCCCTTGATGACGACGCGGTTAGCCTGTATGTCGGCGTGGACGTCGGCTCCTGAGTCGATCAGGAGGTCGCTCGTCGCCTGTATATGGCCGCTGACCTTGCCCTTTATCATGAATGGTTCCGCGAACTCTATGGTACCGGTAAAATCGATGTCCGGGGCGAGCACGGTATCGTAATCCTCCTCGTCAAGGTCGAGGAGATCGTTGTCCTTGTTGTCTACCATGGAGGATACTGTAGCCGTGATTGGCGCAATCGGTCAAGTCAGAGTTCGCCCGTGCCCTTGTCCAGCCCGCCGCACACCTCTTTCCAGGCCTTTTCGAAGCCGCTCCGCATGTTCCTGGCATAAGGATTGAGGGTCTGCATGTCCAGGAAGAGCTCGGGGGAATCGCGCTCGACCTGCTTGCAGATGGCGAGGAGTTTGCGGTACCAGAGGGTGCCGATCGGGGTTTCCTCGATGCCCATGAGGTTGAGGGTGCGCCCTATCATGTGGGTAAGGGCCTGGCTCATCGCGGCCTGGCGGTCGTGCTCCTCCGGGGTGATCTCGACGACCATGATCCCGAGGGAACGGAAGTAGTGCGCCCATTCATCGTACACGGGCTGCTGCATGCGGACGGGATACATCATCAACGGGAGGCCGGTGAGCCCTTCCTTGGCGGACTCGGGCCCGAACATCGGGTGGGTCGCGAGGATATCAATGCCCTTTGGCAGGGTCTCGCGCATCCAGCGGACCGGCTCCATCTTGACCGAGCAGGTGTCGACGACCAGGGTTCCGGGCGCGAGGAGGGGCCTCATCCGCTCGAGCATCTCGGGTACGGCCCTGATGGCCACGCAGAGGAATACGACCGGGAGTTTGCATATCTCCTCGAGGCTGAGGAGCTCGCACGGCGGGTTCGCCTGAGGCGTCCGCGCGTATCCGTATACGCCGTACCCGTGCGAGAGCACGCCTGTCCAGAAGGTTCCGAAGCGGCCGAGGCCGATCACGCCGACTTTTTCCATATCGGTACCCTATAGGGAAAGGGCCCGTCTGTCAAGAAAAGGCCGCCGGTTGGCTATGGGCCGCCCGTCGCGGAAATGCCCGCCCTTGCCCAAAAAGACCGTCGGGAGTATGCTATTCGGGTTCTTGCGCATCTTTCCATAATCGTGAGGAGACTACATATGAATTTCACCGAAACCATGAAGTCAAAGGCAAAGGCCTACAAAAACAAGCTGGTATTACCCGAGGGCACCGAGCCGAGGACCGTGCAGGCCGCGCGGAAGATCATTGACCAGGGGATAGCCGGGAAGGTAACCCTGTTGGGCGACAAGGCCGCCGTCGCCGCCGTCGCGAAGGAGGCCGGGGTGTCGCTGGATGGAATCGCCGTGATCGATCCTGAGTCATCCGAATGGTTTGAGGATTTCGCCCAGACCTTCTGCGAGAAGCGGAAGGCGAAGGGTATGACGATCGAGCAGGCCCGGATAGACATGAAGGGCGTGCTCCGTTTCGGGGCGATGATGGTCGCGAAGGGCTACGCGGATTCCATGGTGGCGGGCGCCGAGAACACGACGGCGGATATGCTCCGCGCCGGGCTTACCGTCATCGGTACAGCGCCGGGCACCAAGACCGCCTCGTCCTGCTTCGTCATGCAGATGAAGGACAAGCAGTGGGGAGCCGACGGGATGATGATCTTCTCCGACTGCGCGGTTATCCCGACGCCTAGCTCCGAGCAGTTGGCCGATATCGCCTGTTCCGCGGCGAAAAGCTGTCGGGAGTTTATCGGCGTCGAGCCGGTCGTCGCGATGCTTTCCTTCTCTACCAAGGGCTCGGGCGGCAAGGACGAGAACGTCCTTCGCGTGCAGGAGGGAGCCAAGCTTCTCTACGAGCGCAAGCCCGACTTCCTCTTCGACGGCGAGCTTCAGGCCGACGCGGCCCTCGTTCCCTCCGTCACGCAGAAGAAGGCTCCCGGAAGCCCCGTTACCGGCAAGGTCAATACCCTCGTATTCCCCGACCTCGGAGCGGGGAATATCGGCTACAAGCTCGTTCAGCGGCTTGCCGGGGCAGAGGCCTTCGGTCCCTTCCTCCAGGGTTTCGCGAAGCCGATTTCGGACCTTTCGCGCGGCTGTTCGGTGGACGATATCGTGATCACCGCCGCCGTTACCCTGGTTCAGGCTGGAAATAAAAAGAACTGATGTCAATATTGTGTGTTTTCTGAATCCCGCGGCGGGAATGAAGTGCGCCGATCGTGATTCGTTCGATTGAGGGGGCTCCGAAGAAGGTCGTTCTGCCTTCGTGGGGCCCCCTGCCTCTTCTTGTCGTTTTATTTACCCAAATTTGACAACAGTTCATATTCCTTACTATAAGACGCTGTACCCTCTCACGTAGTGGCTCCCGGAATGGCCAGTCTCCCGCAAAATTACAGGAGCCAATTTCTTCGGAATTGAGGAGCTACCGCTGAAATGGTCGAGAAAGGGGATATACTGTTCGATACCATCGACGGATTCGAATACTTCGGGGAACCGGAATCCTGAATCGAGTCGATGTGCTATAATCGCGGGATCATCATGGATAAAACCTGGTTCGACAAGCAATTCGCGCGCGCCCTCAAGGCCGGACAGCAGAGACGATATACGGAGGCGATCACGATCCTGGAGGATCTCGCCGCCAGGGGCCTCGCCGATGGCTCGTCGCCGGAGGGTCAGTCCGGCGGAGAATCCACTGGAGGGTCCGACGGAGATTCGGGCGGGCATCCCGAGATATTCCTGTACCTTTCCCGCGCCTGGCACGCGGAGCGGATGTACGCCAGGGCGGCAGTATGCGCCTGTTCGTACATAGCGCTCAGGCCCGACGACGGCTCGGGCTGGTTCTTCCTCGGCAGGACCTATCTTTTGGACGGCTCCTGCGACCGCGCCGTCCAGGCGCTCAGGAAGAGCGTGTCGCTCAATCCGGACTCGGTGGATGCGCGGGCCCTGCTCGGGACCGCCTACCTGAAGTGCAGGAAGCCCTCGCTCGCGCGGGTCGTCTTCGAGGAGGCCCTTACATTGGCCCCCGACGACGAGCGGCTCAATCAGGGCTATCTCAACGCCCTCTTCATCGAGGCGGTCCGTTCCTACAAGCGGGGCGACGCCGAGACCGCCCGCCAGATGCTCACTTTTCTCATTAACAACGACATCGACGGGGTCGCGCCCCGGCTGTATCTCGCCCACTCGCTGAGGGATCTCGGGTATCTTCCCGAGGCCCTGGGCGAATACGAGAACGCCATTGAATTCGCCCCCGACGACGACGCGCTCAAGTGGTACCCGGTTTCAGTCCTTCTGGACCTGGGGGAGACGGACAAGGCCGCGCAGCTCATGTCGGCCCTGGGCGAGAGCCAGGGCGAGGGCGCCCTTTCGCCCGAGATGGTGGGTCTTCGCATCATCCGGAACCATCTCGAGCGGGAATCCTGGGCCGCCGCGGCCCAGGACGCGCGGTCGTATATCCGGCAATTCGGGTCGTCTGCCCAGGCCCATGCCTTGATGGGCGAGGCCCAGCGGGGCCTCGGCAAGACGGGCGAGGCGCTCAATCACTTCAGGAGGGCGCTGGAGCTTGACCGGCAGAATCCCGCCCCGAGATACGGCATTATGCTGGTGCATCTCGCCGCCCGCGATTGGGCTTCCCTCAGGGATGAGCTCGACCGGGCGGAGCGGGCGGGGGCCGACGCGGACACGATATCCTACTACCGCGTGCTCTGCGAGGCGAACCTCGACGAGGATCCCGCGAGGATCCTGCCGTCCCTGCAGGACGAGGTCAGGAAGCAGGGCGCGGTCCCGGAGCTTTTGGCCGCGCTCGCGCGCACGTATTTCCGCCTCGGTCTCGCGGATCTCGCGATCGGCTGGTACGAGCGCGTCGTCGTCGCCCAGGGCGGGAACGAAGAGGCTTTTCTGGGGTATCTCGCCTGCTGCGAGGAACTGGCCGGCTCCGCCGAGGGCGGCTCCGAGCGCCTTCACCGGGCGTACGCGGACTACCTTGGGCGGTGGGGCGACAATCAGGCGATTCGGCGGGACTTCGTCCGCTACCTCGACGCGAACGGGCGATGGGAGGAGGCGGCTGACCAGGTCGAGATCCTGGTCGGGCAGACCGGCATTTCCTCGTCAGACCGACAGCTCGCGCTCTATCGCCGCAAGGCCGGCCAATACCGGAAGGCGGCCATCCTCTACCGCAACATGCTCCGCAAAAAACCCGAGGACCGCGTCCTCCTTTCGAGTCTCGTGTACTGCCTCGACCGGATGGGCGAGACCGCCTCGGCGCTTCGCCTGATGAGCGAGGCGAATCGGGCTTTCAAGCCCGACGCGGATACCCTTCTCATCGAGGGCCGGCTTTTCGCCCGCGTCGGCGATCTGGACTCCGCATTAATGGTTTTCAGGAAGGTCGTCGATTCGTATCCCCGCGACGAGCGCGGATGGGAGGAGATATCCGCCGTCTACGCCAAACGGGGGGTTCCCGAGATGGCCGCGACCTACGCGCAAAAGGCGCGGGATATACGGCAAAGGGCGCAGAAGTCCGCGGCGGGAAAACCAGCGGCGGGAACGGTTGACGCGCGGAAGTCCGCAGCGGGAAAACCTGTGGCGGGAACGGTTGATGCGCGGAAGTCCGCGCCGGCACGTACCGCGGCGGGAAAACCCGCCAAGTCAGCGATAAAACGCGCGACCAAATCCGCGGACAAGCCCCCAAAGGCGGCCGCGGCGAAGGGGCGAGCCCAGCCTCGAGCAAAGTCTCCAGCAAAGCCCTCCGCGAAACGGGGCGGCTCTTAGGCCTCGATGTCGTCGAGGAACCGATACATGACGTAGACGTCGACGTACCCGAGGGTCGCGTGGCGGAAGGCCGCGGGAAGGGTACCGGCGATCGCAAAACCCATTTTTTTCCAAAGTCCAACTGCGGCCTCGTTGGTCGAGACGACGAAGTTGAACTGCATGGCCTTGAATCCCGCCTTCTTTGCCTCACAGAGGCAGTGTCCGGCCATCTGCGTGCCGATTCCCCGCCGCTGTTGACCGGGAGCTACCATGAACGAGGCGTTCGCGACGTGCGAGCCGAGATCGCGCTGGTTGGGGATGAGCTTGTACATCCCGAGGATCCAGCCCCTGTCGTCGACGACGAAGGAGCGGACGCCGGGGCCGAACCAATAGTCGTATGCGTCTTCCTTCTTCGTGTCCGGCGCGAAGACGTAGGTCGTGCCGTCCTTGATCACCTCGTGGAATATGTCCCACATCGCCCCGAAATCCGCCGGGGTCGCTTCGCGAATAGTAAGGTCCATGACGGCAGTATAGCCCCCCGGGGCGAATCCCGCAATGGAACGCCCCGGGCGCGGCTTGTCGGTTTCACGCAATATTGACAGCAGTTCATTTTCCTTTCAATTTCCGGAAACTGGCCTTATCCTGAGGTGGGATCGCCCGTCATTCGATCCGCGTTCCCGACGAATAGGAGGATTCTATGGCCAAGGCAAGACAAACGGGTTTGTCGACGACGGCGATGCTGAAGCTCGCCACCGGGTTTTTCTTCGTGGTATTGGGGATCAGCGGTGTCCTTCCCTCTGGTGAGGGCCTGTTCAGCCTGAGCCGGGACCGGACGACACTGGAGATCGTGTTCGGGGTCATGGAGATCCTGTGCGGGGGATTCATCATCGTCGAGAACTTCAGGCGTTTCCCCGCGAAGACGACCAAAACGGTCCTTCTCGTTATCCTCTGTCTGTGGGTTCTCAGGATAGCGATCACCCAGTTCGTGCAGGGCGTCCGGCTCTCCGACCAGGGGATTCTCTTCCTCCCGTCCTTCTGGAGCTGGCTGTTCAGCGTCTCCGTGTACCTGCTGGTCGCGACGAATCTGTGGATACTCTATTCACAGGAATAGAACTTCGCCAAAGGAAGGGCCTTACGGCCTTTCCCGGCGTCAGATAAAGAGATTGACTCCGCTTTCCGAAGCCGCTTCCATGTAGGTGGCGACCCCGCCGATTTCGACCCCCTCGAGCAGTTCCACGGCCGTTATGCCCATGATGTCCATCGACATCTGGCAGGCGATCATGCGCACGCCGGAGGCGCGCGCCTGGGCGAACATGGTCTCCAGCTGGTCGACGTTCTTCGATTTCATCCGCGACTTCATCATGAGCGGGCCCATGCCGCCGAAGTTCATCGAGGAGAGCGACAGCGAGCCCATGCCCTTCGGGAGCATCGCGCCGAACATCCTGCCCATGAGGTCCTTCCGCACGTGGCCTGTCCGGGCTTTACGGATTACCGAGAGGCCCCAGAATGTGAAGAACATGGTGACCTTCTTTCCCGTCGCGGCCGCGCCGTTCGCGAGCACGAAGGAGGCGAGGGCCTTGTCCATGTCGTTCGAGAAGACGATGAAGGTGGCGCCCTCGGCGCCGCCAGCCGATCGCGCCGCCGGGGCGGAGAGGCCGCCCCTTTCGACGACGGCCCGTATCGTGCCGCCCGAGCTCTCGAGCGAGACGAGCTCGTTGCCCGTAAGCGAGCACCAGGACTTGACGTCGCGCGCGAAGCCGGGGTCGGTGGCCGTTATCTCGAGGCGGTCCCCGGCGGAAAGGCCGTCGATCTCCTGCTTGAGGCGCATGATCGGCCCCGGGCACTGGAGGCCGCACGCGTCGACCCGTATCGATTTCTCCCCGACAGGGCGCCTCGGGCTCCCGTCTTCCTCGGTTATCGAGTGGTTCCGTTCGGGCATCGACGGGGTTTCCCTCGCCTTTCCCTCGAGCAGGTCGCGTTCGGACGACGCGGCCGACCAGGTTTTATATCCCCCGGTCAGGTTCGCGATGTCGGTATACGCGTTTTGCCTCAGGAGCCGTTCGGCGAGATAGCCGCGAAGGCCTACCGCGCAGAAAACCAGGACGGGCTTGCCCCTTGGAATCTCGGCGAGGCGCTCCCTGAGCCGCTCCTGCGGGACGTTGACCGCGCCGGGTATCGTTCCAAGCTCGTATTCGGCCGGGGTGCGGACGTCGAGGAGGAAGGCTCCCCGAGCGCGCCACTCGTCGACGTCCCTCCAGGTCACGGTCCGCGAAAGCCCGTCCAGGACGTTGCCCGCGATGAAGCCGACCATGTTGACAGGGTCCTTCGCGCTCGAAAAGGGTGGCGCGTACGCCTGCTCGAATTCGGCGAGGTCTTCCATCGTGCCTTCTTTCCCGATGAAGGCCGAGATCACGTCTATGCGCTTGTCGACCCCGTCAAGGCCGACGGCCTGCGCGCCCCAGATCCTGCCCGTGTCCGGGTGATAAATGACCTTGAGCGCGAGCGGAAACGACTTGGGGTAGTACCCGGCGTGGCTGCCCGCGTGCGTGACGGCTTGCGCGAAGGGAAGGTTCGCCCGCTGCAGGGATTTCTCGGTGAGGCCGGTGGAGGCAACCGTGAGGTCGAAGACCTTGGCGATGCTGGTCGCTATCGTACCGCCCCAGGCCCGCGTATCTCCCTTCACGATGTTGTCGGCGCAGAAGCGGGCTTGCTTGTTCGCCGGTCCCGCGAGGGGCACGGTGACGTTCGAGCCCAAAAGCGGGCTTTCGAATTCTATCGCGTCGCCGACCGCCCTGATGGAAGGGTCGGAGGTCGCGAAGAATTGGTCTACCTTGATCGCCCCGTTCTGGGCGAGGGCGAGTCCCGCTTCGCGCGCGATGGCGGTATCGGGCTTGACGCCGATCGAGAGTATGACGATATCGGTCTCGATGACGGTACCGTCAGCGAGGGTAACGTCGATGAAGGGCCCGCGGCGGGTAAACGAGGAAACGCCGTTCTTCAGGCGAAGGACGACGCCCTTGTCCCGCAGGTGCCGCTGGACTATCGCGGCCATCTCGTAGTCGATCACGTTCATGACCTGATCGAGGGCCTCGACTATCGTTACGGACAGTCCCCGTTCCTTGAGGTTCTCCGCCATCTCGAGGCCGATGAAGCCGCCGCCTACGACGACGGCCCGCTTCGTGTCGGGGCTGTCCACCTTCTCCTTGATGCGGTCTATGTCCGACACCGAGCGCAGGCTCATGATCGCGGGATCGTCGATTCCCGGAATCGGGGGACGGACCGGCGCCGCGCCCGGGCTCAGTATCAGCGTGTCGTAGGACTGGTCGAATTCCTCGCCGGTCTTGAGGTTCTTGACGCGAACGGTTTTCGCTTTCCTGTCGATCGACAGGACCTCATGGGAGGTTTTCGCCTCGACGTTCAGCGTCTCCTTGAATTTCTCCGGGGTCATGACGAAGAGACGCGAGCGTTCCTGGATGACCCCGCCCGCGTAGTAGGGAAGGCCGCAGTTCGCGTAGCTTATATGCTCGCCGCGCTCGAACATGGTTATCTCGGCCTTCTCGTCGAGTCGCCTCAAGCGGGCGGCCGTGCCGGCCCCACCCGCGACCCCGCCCACGATTACGTATCTCTTCATGCATTGCCTCCTGTCCGGTTTTGCGTAAATGCGAGCTCATCGGGAAGGGTGAGGTCCGCGTTGCGGTAGGTCTCCACGAGCCTTTTCCCCTCGTCCGTGAGCAGAACGGTGATATTCCTGCGGTCGCCCTCCGACAGCCGCCTGGTTACGTACGAATGCCCCTCGAGGGCGTCGAGGATGCGGGAAAGCCGCGAGGGCGACAATTCAAGTTCCTTCGCGAGTTGCCCCGGCTCGTGCAGGCCCTTGTGGATCGAGCACAGGCACATAGCGTCGTTGAGCGAAAGCCCCGTTTCGGCCTTGAGGGTATCCTCGAAATGCCTGAGGGCCGTTTGAATCCTCCTCAGGGAGCAAAGATCGATCATGGTATCCTCCATCAGTATCGCGTATTTCCTCGGCAGATTCTCTTCAATAATTTGCCATTAGCAATAGTTGTTAATAGCAAATATAATGCGGAGAAAGATAATTGTCCAGGGGTACTGTGTGTACAGCTGTCAAAATTGAGTAAAAAATGGCAAGAAGAGGCAGAGGGCTTAACGTACGCAATCTAGTCTTGCACTTGGGTTTCCCTTCGCGGGAGGGGCTAAAAAACCTCCGGTATGCCGGCCAAATCGGTCGTATACGCGGGAGAAAAGAGGCGCCGTTTCTGGTTCCATGCCCTGCCGTCGAGGCCGGGAAGAGCGGGACGGGTTGAGCCGGCGCCGAGAGGTATCTGGGCGAGGAACCGCCGGGCTGTCCGCCTGATCGGGCGGAGAAAGGCATCGCCTGCGCCCGGGGATTTGCTCCCGGACCGGTCATCGTCAAGGGGAAGCAGGCTGATCATCACCTTTCGATAGGGGAGTCCCTGTCGGTATATACGGCGGAGGAGGCCGGACGAGGCCTTGAGGATATCGGCCATGGAGGCTGTTGGCGCGTCGAACCGCTCCGAAAGCTGGTTGCAATATCCGGGCCCCGCCAGACCGTCCGTCATGAGATGGACGGTAACGAAGGCGGCGCGCCCAGACCGGTCTTTGAGCCGCTTGACTGCCTCCCCGGCCGACGCGGCAAGGTCGCTCTCGAGCTCGGTCAGGGAAAAGACCGGTTCGGCAAAGGAGGCGGTCAGGCTGATGCCCCAGAGCTCTGAGGCCGGGGCTTCCGCGAGGAGGGAGTCGGACGGACTGCCGTCAAAGAGGTTTACGCCGGTACCGGTTTTCGAGGTACTGTTTGCCAGCCGCGCGAGGGTTTTTGTCCGGGCGACACCGACGGATACCGGTATCCCTATCTCCCTGAGGACGGTATTCCGCAGATGGGCCGCGATTCCCGCGAAGTCGGGACAACCGCGGTCGGGATAGCGGAGGAAGGCCTCTTGTATGGAATGAACCTCGACGTCCGGGCAGAGACGGTTGTAGATGCTCACGAGGCGGGAGCCGATATCGGCGTAGAGGGCGTAGTTTGAATAGAAGACGGATACGTCCCGGGCGTCCAGCCCCGAGGCGGGCCTGATCCAGGATTCGCCCCGGCGAAGTCCCCTTCTGCTCGCCTCGTCATTGAGGGCGATTACCCGGCCGTCGCTGTTGGAGAGAACCACGATCGGTTTACCGGCGAGGTCCGGGCGGAAAAGCCGCTCGCAGGAGGCATAAAAGCCGTTCGCGTCGACGTGGAGTATCATAGCTTTCGTACCACCCCGGAGACGGTACCGAAGATCTCCGTATCCTCCGACAGGGGAAGCTGATTGCCCTCGTCGTCCGCGAGCAGATAGCTGTCCCCGCCGCGAATCAACTCCCTGCAGGTAAATTCGCCTTCCTGCCGGAACACCACGATACAGCCCGCCACGGGCGGACGGGAACGGTCGACCACCAGGAGGTCCTCGGGAAGGATGCCCCTCCGCGCGAGCTGGTTCCCCCGCATCCGCATGTAGTAGGTAGCGGGCGGATTAGTTACGAGCAGTTCATTCAGGTCGATGGCCGAGGCTTCGCGTTCCCGGGAGGAAGGCAAAACCGCTATATCTGTTGTCATGGCACCTCTTGTCCTTCGGGATCCGAAATCGGGTAAAAAGGTCTCGACATCCCGCGAAATAACTGATATGCTTATCATATAAGCAAGATGCTTATAAGTCAAGGGGAAATTTATGGAACAAAGGGATGAAACCGGCACCATCGCGAAGCGCTTCGCGAATGTTCGGTCCCGATCCGGGCTTTCCCGGAAGGACTTTGCCGCCTCGCTCGGGATACATCCCGTCGTCGCCGGCGATATCGAGCTCGGCAAGCGGGAACCTTCCCGCGAGGTTCTGGTCAGGCTCGTTCAGGCCTGGAGCGTCGACATATCCTGGCTTCTGACCGGCATCCCTGCGGGGGCCGCAGTGGCCGCTGGGGTAGCTGGGGTCTCGGGGGCCGGGACCAACGGGGATGGCGGCAGAGCCGTACCCGAGTTTTCAACCCGTTCTCCCTCCGGCGAGGGCATGGTCGAGATCAACTTCGTAAACCAGGCTGCCGCGGCCGGCCGGGGCGTCGAGATAGACGACTATGCCGAGGTTCAGGCCCTTTCACTCCCCAGATCGTTCATAGCCCCCAAACGCCCGGAGCGCGTCCTTGCGCTCAGGGTTCGCGGCGATTCCATGATCGGGGTCGGGATCGATGACCAGGATCTCGTGTTTTTCGCCACGGACGAGCGCACGGGCGACGGGATTCACGTCGTCTCTATAGGAAGTCAATTGTTGGTAAAGCGTATACAGCTTGATCCGGCGGGCTGTCGCGTCCAGGTGCTCAGCGAGAATTCCAGGTACGGGGTTCGCGTCCTTGAGGGGCCCGACCTCGAGTCCTTCCGGATCGAGGGCCGGGTAATCGGCTGTCTCCACCGGTATTGACCGCAACGGTGTCTGTACAGCTGTCAATATTGCGTAAAATTGTAATTTCCAGGAAGAGGCAGGGGGCCCAACGAGGGGCGAGCGCAACCTTTGGTTGCGCTTTGTCCAACTTCGGAGCCCCCTCAAGCGAACGAATCACGATTGGCGATCTCTCTTCTCCCATCTGGCAGGGCCGATTTCGTAGCGTGCGGAGATGAACGCGGGGCCGTCACGTTCTATCTCGGCGGTGAGGGCGGCATGGTACCAAACCCTGACCGGGAGTCCCTCGGGGCCGCAAGGCAGGGAAGAGGCAACGCTGTCTGCCGTCAGCCTGTCTGTGGCTGACGCACCCCCGGAACGGGCCAGGATACCTTCGGCCTCGTTCCCGGCGTATCCGAGGATGAACCCGGGGATTCCCGGGAGGCGGGGAAGGACCTCGGGCCACGCGATCGCCGGTGAGCCTTTCTCCTCGGGCCCGGCAGTACCCCAGCAGTGCGATACGGGGCGGAGTATCCACCCGTCGCGCGCCTCGGGCGCGCCAAGAACGGGGTAATCAGTAACCGTGCCAGCGGGGCAGGGACAAAACGGCGGAAGGAAGCCGAAGGGCAGGGGATCGTCGGGCCGCATGAGCGATCGGAAGCGCCTCTGTTCGGACTCGAGGGCCGACATGAGGGAGTCATGGAGAAAAAGGCAATCGATCGTCAGTATCTCTTTTTGCATCATTCCTGTTCCAAAGCGGTGGACTCCGTGGTAAAATACGCGCATGAAGTATAGCATGAAACCGAAGGTTCGCGAACTTGCGGATAAGTTGGTGTCGATCATCTCTTCATGGGAATCGGTGGAGGCGATCTGCCTGAACGAAGCCGCCGCCGTCGACACCCTCGATCCCTATTTCGCCCTTATCCTGGACGTCTATGCCCGAGGGCCCGTCCCCAATTCCTCCGCGAGGGCCACCTCGTATCCCGACCATTCGGTGTTCGAGTCCTCGCCGACGGGAACGAAGGACCGTTTCATGGTGGGGGAGATTCCCGTGCGCATCGAGTACAAGTCCGTCGAGAGGATCGAGGAACTTGTCGGAATCGCCATCCGGGCCGGCTCTGACCTCTGGAAGATACGCGACAGCGGGACCTACGTCTTCTACCGCCTCGTGCATTGCAAGCCCCTGTTTCAGCGCTCCGACTGGCATACCTCCATCATATCGAAGATCGATTCCATCGGCGACTCGTTCTGGGTCCAGATGAGGTCTTTCTATCAATCCACCATGGATCACTACCTGGGGGATCTCGGCGCGTCCATCGTCAGGAACGATCAATTCCACTACATGATCTCCGCGGCGAATTTCATCAAGTACGTATGCGCGGTCCTCTTTATGGAGAACGGGCGTTTCGAGCCGTCCCACCGCGGATATCTCGCGCAGGTTCAGGAGCTGAAAACCCTTCCCGACGATTTTCTCGGCAGGTTCGAGAGCTTCCTGCGCCCGGATTCCGAATTGCCCCCCGCGAGAAAGTACGAGATCGCCAAGCTGATCGCCCGCAGTATCGTAAGTCTATGAAACGAGGATTCTCCTTCGGCGCGCTCGCGTGCCCGGCGCGCGCCGCTCTGTTGGCGGCGTGCGCGCTTTCGCTTATAGCATGCGGTCCCGCGCGCTCCCGAGTTCCCTTCTCTTGTAATCCCGACGCCTTCGGGGACTCCATTCCCGGCCGCCTCCGGCTCAGGGCTCTCTCCGCCCCGGCGAAGACGGGCGTTCTCGAGGGCGCGTCCGCGTCCGCCTGGTTCAGCCTCCATTCACGCCTTTCCGGTTCGGGGTTGTTCCCCCGGGTCGATGACCCGGCCGGCCCACGGGCACTTGAGGTTCATCTCCTTAACGAGACTGCCGAGCCCGTCTCCGTCTCGCTCGCGCCGGTATACGCCTCGGATATCTGTCGGACGGGAGGCCTTGCCGGGCAACTGAGGCCCCGTCACCTTTCCGAAGCGCGGGGCATCGTCGGCCGTTTCCGCCTTCGCATGATCCTTTCGTCCCCGGATGAGGTGATTGCCGGCTTTGCCGTCCAGCTTTCCGGGACGCAGTCCTCTCGCGTGCGGATCGAGTCGGCCTCGATCGAGCGGGCCGAGACCGGCTGGCAACGGGCCGCCGGGGAATCCTGGGCCGGCTTCGGGCCCGATGGCGGGACGGTCGACGCCGCCCTTTCAGGCTCGCCGTCCGTGGAGGTGCCGGCCCATGCGGCGCTGGAGCTTTCCTTCGGGCCAACGGCGAGCGACGGTATGGGAACCTCGATCCGTCCCGAGCGAAGCGTATTCTCCTCGGGGGGGACGCATTTCGGCTTTCGGGTCTCGCCCGCGCCCCACAGGGCCTATATTCCCGGCTTTATGCCCGCAGTTGCGAACGGGACGGTCGTTCCGCCCCGAGGGGACTCAAGGCTTTCCGGGATGAGGGCCGTCTGGCACGCCGCGGATTCCGCATCCACCGGGGCGCCCGCGACCACCGAGGGCCGTGGGCCGGGGAGCGACGACCGTCTCTCTCCCATTCCGGCAGATCCCTTCATGATGCTGGAATGGCCCCAATCCAAATGGCGGAATCCCGATCGTGAGGTCTTCTCCTGGGACCGGTTCCCCTCGATCCTGATCTTCGATACCGCCAATTACGCGGTTCAGGACCGCCTGTTCAAGCGGCTCGCTTTCTTCGTCGAGAAGGGCGGATACCGGGGACGACTGCTGACCGACGGCGAGATGGAGGGCATGCACGCCTTTAACGCCCACGATTACCGCGCGGAAAGCCTCGCCGCCTTTTTCGAGACCGCGCGCTCCGAGGGCTTCGCCCTGAACCCCGAGGAGCTCGAGCTCAGGGGAGTCCTCCTCGATTCGGGAATACTGCTCAAGAGCGGGGGCTCCTTCCGGGAAGGCGCGGGGGCGGTGCTTTCCGTTTCCCGCGAGTCGGTGGAGTACCTGCGGTACCTCTTCGTGAACCATGAGGGACTTCACGGCCTGTACTTTACCGATCCCGGCTTTCGGGACGAGGTGTCCCGGGTGTACCGCTCGATGGACGGGCGAGCCATTGGTTTTTTGCAGGGGTATTTTTCAATTATCGATTCGCTTGACTACGACGTGAACGATAGCTATCTGATGGAAAACGAGTTCATGGCCTACGTGATGCAGCAGCCCGTCGACCGGGTCGAGGCGTACTTCAGCGGCAATCTGCTGGAACGATTCACGCGCCACGGGGGACAGGCGGAACTCGCCTCGTACATGGAAGACACGAAGGGTTCGGAGTTCGTCAGGGCCGCCGCCGAGCTTGACGCGTACGTCTTTTCCCGGTGGGGTCTATCGTCCGGAAGGGTCGGCCTCTGGTTTTCCTACTGACCCCAATACAGGGCTTCATGATCGAAGGGATTCACCATGTCCCGTCGCTGGTCCGTCTCGTCCGCTCCCGACTGCATGAGCTCGGAGTTGAAGAGCCTCTCGGCCCCGACGGTCGAGGGCGGCCCGTGTCCCGGCATCAGGATGATATCGTCGGCCTGGGTCAGGAGCTTGTTCCTGAGATGGGTCAGAAGGTTCCTTTTACCGTACGCGTTGTTGGTGCCGCCGATCCTCCCGGCGGAGATCGCGTCCCCGGTGAAGACGACGTTCTCGATCTGGTACATGAGGGAATCGGGCGAATGGCCCGGGGTCGCGAAGTACCGGACCGCGAAGCCTGAGGCAGCGAAGGTTCCGTCGCCCTGCAGGATAGTCGTCTTGATTCCCTTGAGCTCTGCGTCGGCCGCGTAGACCCTGGGCTTATAGACCCGGAGCAGGGTTTGGAGCCCCCGGATATGGCTTTCGTGGTTGTGCGTGATCAGCACCGCGTCGATCTTGAAGCGGTTGTTCTCGATATGGGCCAGAAGCTCGCGGTCCATCATCCCCGGGTCAACGATGAGGGCCTCTCCCGTTTTTTCGTTCCCGACGAGATATCCGTTCGAAAATCCCTCGATCGAGTAATGGAAGTATACCTTCATTCGGGGTTTTCCCCCTTGCCGAAGATGGCCTCGCGGGTATTCGAGGACTTGAACGAGACCTTGTCCCGCGACGTCTGGAAGAACATGGTTTTCTTGAGATTGCAGTTCTGGAACGAGGTGTCCTTCAGCGTCGCCATGACGAACCGCGAGTTGTAGAGATCCGAGTCGTTGAACGAGGAGTTGCCGGATAGAAGCCCGTTGAAGTTGTCGTGGAGCAGGTCGGAATTCTCGAAGGTCGAGTCGTTGAGGTGTGCCCCCGCGAAGCTCGAGAACTGGATGTCGGTGCAGGTGAGCGTGCACTTCGTGAAACGGGCGAAGTCGAAAAAGCACATCCGGAACCGGCACTTGTCCAGCTTCGTTTCCGTGAACAGGGAACGGGAAAACCTGCAGGCGATGAAGGATTTCCCCGAAAGGTCGAGCTTCCGGAATTCGATACCCGAGAAATCGAGGCTGTGGAATACCGATTGCTCCGCGAGCATCTCGTACAGGCGGCTTTTCGGGATGTCCTGAAGCGTACTGAACATGACTCCACTGTAGGTCATTGCGCGTTTTTGGTCAAATGGGTTATTATGGTTCCATGTGCTGGAAATGCGGCAAGGCCATACAGGCGGAAGAACCGGTCGGCAGGAGTCTCACCTGCGAATCGTGCGGCTCGGACGTGCGCTCGTGCAGGAATTGCCGGTTTTATTCCCCGAGCTCGTTTCACGACTGCTCGGAGGGCGTCGAGTTCGCCGTTACCGACAAGGAGCGCGCGAACTTTTGCGAGATGTTCCACGTCAATCCGGCCTTCCGGAACGACCACGCGCCTTACGCCCGGGGGAAGGGCGAGACGGGCGGGGATCCCTCGAGGGACGCCTTTAACAGTCTTTTCAGCTAGCAGGGGGATTCCGCGATGCCTTCAGAAAAAAGCGCCTCATTCCAATACGCCTTTCTTGATTCCGGCACCGGCGGGCTTCCCTACCTTGAGCAGCTGTGGGCCCACGAGCCGAAGGTTTCGTGCGTCTATCTCGCCGACACGGCCCACTTTCCCTACGGCGAAAAGACCAGGGAAGAGGTCATACGCTTTTCCCTCGATACCACGGGGCGCCTCCTCGAGCGGTTCAATCCGGACGTCGTCGTCGTCGCCTGCAACACGATCTCGGTCGCGGCGCTCGACGAGCTCCGGAAGGCCTTTCCCGTGCCCTTCGTCGGAACCGTGCCGGCGATAAAGCTGGCGGCCGCAAGGTCGCTCCGGCGCAAGATCGGCCTGCTCGCGACGGAACGGACGGTGAAGGACCCCTACACCGACGACCTCATCCGGCGCTTCGCGGCGGACTGCGAGGTCGTGCGCATCGGGGACTCCGAGCTCGTCTCGCGCATCGAGCGGGAACTGGTCACGGCCTCGCGCGAGGAGCGCCTCGCCGCCGTCCGCCCATCGATAGACCGTTTCAGGGAAGCTGGGGTTGACGCCATCGTGCTTGCCTGCACGCACTTCATCCACGTGAGCGACGAGATCCACGAGGCGGCGGGGCCCGGGATCGAGATCATTGATTCCCGCGAGGGCGTCATCCAGCAGGCCCTGCGCCTCGGAGCCCCGAGGGAGGGCGCGCGCCGCAACGGCGCCTTTTACATCTCGGGCGGCGTGAGTCCCGCGATCGAGGAACGCTACAAAACCTACGCGGGGCTCTTCGGCATATCCTGGGGGGGAACCCTTTGATCGAGGGCCTGGTTCTCGGGGGCACGAATAACCATTTCGAGGTCGAGACCCCCGACGGTCACAACCGCATCTGCCAGATAAAGGGCAAGGTGCTGAAGGAATCCGAGGGGTACTATAATGCCCTCGCGCCGGGCGACCGGGTGATTATCCAGCCGGACGAGACCGATCCCCGGCGGGGGATGATCCAGTCGCTCGTACCGAGGAAGAACCATTTCGTGCGCCTGAACCAGAAGGGCAACGCGCCCCAGCTCCTTGGGGCGAACCTCGACGCGGTCCTGATCGTGACGACCCCGAACGAGCCGCCCTTTCGCCCGAGGTTCGTCGACCGGGCCCTGATACAGGCGGACGCCGAGCATATCGCGCCGATAGTCGTCGTCAACAAAGTCGACCTGGGGCTCGACGAGGATACCGTCGAGCGCGTGTCCGACTGGGAACGGCTCGGATACGAGGTCCTTCAGGTCTCGGCGAGGACCGGGGCCGGGATCGAGGCGCTCAAGGCGCGTATTTCGGGACGGCTTACCGCTTTCGTGGGACAGTCCGGGGTGGGGAAGTCCAGCCTGATCAATTCCCTCGACGCGCGGCTCTCCCTCCGGACCGGCACCCTGTCGGAGAAGTACGATCGGGGAACGCACACGACCACGAAGGGGATGCTCTTTCACATGCCGCTCTCGGAAGGCGGGGAGAGGGCGGACGTCATCGATACGCCGGGCGTCAGGAGATTCGTTCTCCATGATATAGCCTCGGCCGACCTTGCCCTGTATTTTCGGGAGATGGAGCCGCTCGTCGGGAGCTGTTCCTGGGGCGCATCCTGCTCCCACGAGCACGAGCCGGGATGCAAGATTCTGGAGGCCGTCTACGCGGGCTTCATACTCGAGCAGAGGTATGAAAGCTGGAGACGCATCCGGGAAGAGATCGAGACCGGAAGCTGGGCCGACTAGGGGCCAGGGGAATCCGGGGCACTACACAAGGAAACCACCGCAATGGATCAGCGCACGCTTGACGTACTGGAATATAGCCGCCTCCGCGAGGAGATGTCGGGTTTTTGCATGAGCGAGGAGGGCAAGGCCGCCTTCCTTTCCCTCGTTCCCCTCGGCGACCTGGACGAGGTTCGCCGCCTCAAGACCCTGGGCCAGGCATGGATGCGGAGCCTTTCGGCCGAACAGCCCCCCCGCTTCGTCGCATGGCCCGCCGTCTCCCCCTTTCTCGAGCGTCTGCGCGTCGAGGGCGCATCCCTCCAGGCCGGGGAGTTTTTCGCCCTCGGGCAGTTTTGCGCCTCGGTGGGCCAGTTCCGGGAGTGGGCCTCCCTCAGGGACCGGCAAAAGGATAGCGGCCGCCGGGACGCCCTCTCCATGACCTCAGGCGGGGCGACCGCCGACGCGGACGCCCGTCTCGTGTCGGCCGTGCTCGCGCTCCCGGACCTCGCCGAGTGCGAGACCGAGATATTCCGCGTCATTGACCGGTCCACAGGCGAGGTCAGGGACCTCCCCGAGCTCCGCGCGATAAGGCAGGGCATCCGCAAGATCCGCCAGGACATCGACCGTCTCGTCGGCGCCTACCTTTCGGACGACGTCCTCAAGTCCGCCCTCCAGTCGAACCTCCCGACCATCAGGGACGGGCGGCTCGTGATCGCGGTCCGCGTGAACTACAAGAACCGCGTAAAGGGCATCGTGCACGAGGTTTCGCAGTCCGGCCAGACCGCCTACATCGAGCCGGACGACGTCGTGGACCGGAATAACGATCTCGTCTCGGAAGAGAGTCGGCTGGCCCGCGAGATCGCGCGTATCCTCCGCGAGCTTACCGTCAGGATAGCGAGCTGGCACGGGACCATATTCTCCGCCCTCGGGACGATGACCTTCTTCGACGGGATCGGCGCCTCGGCGCGCTGGGGCCGCGACTACAGGTGCGTCTACGCCCTTGACGAGGCCGAGGACGGATCGAAGACGATCCTCAAGCTCAAGCAGGCGCGCCATCCCCTTCTGCGCACGAAGGCGGTTCCCATCGATCTCGCCCTGGTCCCGGGAGGACGCGTCCTCATCATCACGGGCCCCAACACCGGCGGAAAGACGGTAACCCTCAAGACGGCCGCCCTCCTTTCCCTCTTCAACCAGACCGGCTGGCCGGTGCCGGCCGCAGAGGGGACCGTGTTGCCGGTATTCGACCAGGTATTCTGCGACATTGGCGACGAACAGTCCCTCGATCAGTCCCTTTCGACCTTCTCCGGTCACATGAAGAACATCGCGGGCATCCTGTCCAGGGTCACCGAGCGTTCCCTCGTCCTTCTGGACGAGCTCGGGAGCGGGACCGATCCCCAGGAGGGAAGCGCGATCGCCATGGCCGTGCTGGACCGTCTCCTCGAAAGCAATCCTATCGTGATGGTCACCACTCACCACGGAATACTCAAGAACTACGGATACACCCATGAATCCTGCGTCAACGCCTCGGTGGATTTCGACCAGGATACCCTGAGCCCCACCTACCGGATACTCATGGGCGTTCCCGGCGAGAGCCACGCCCTCGACGTCGCCGCGCGTAACGGCCTCGACGTCGCCGTCGTCGCCCAGGCCCGCACGTATCTCCGCGAGGAGCGCGCGGACGTATCAGCCCTCATAAAGGGGCTGACGGCCAAGCACGAGGAGCTCGCAGAATTCGAGACCGAGAAGCGGAAGGAGGAGCAGTCGCTGCGCGAGAAGCGGCGCAAGGCCGACCTCCGCGAGCTGCAGCTCAGGCAAAAGGAAGTCGAGTTGCGCGAGCAGGGCTATCGCCGCCTCGAGAACCTTTTCGCGGACAGCCGCAAGCAACTCGAAAACCTCGTGCGCGAGATACGGGAAGGCGAATTGACGAGGGAGAAAACCCTTCAGGTGAAGGCCTGGATCTCGGAATTCGGGGAGCGGGTCGCGGCCGAATACGACGGGCTCGCCGCCGCGCGGGACGATACGGAGAAGCTGGGTCGGGACGTCCACGAAACCCGCGCGCTCGAGGATGCCGAGTCGGGGGCGAAGGAAGCCGCCGCCTCGAAGGGCAGGGGAAGAAGCGTCCGTCGGGGTGAGGGCGCAAAGCCCATACCGCCGGCGGCCGAGACGATACCCGACTTCGCGCCCGGGGTCGATGTGTACATCGGGCCCTCGAGGCAGCGCGGCGTACTCGTGAGGGAAGAAAAGAAGGGCCGCTGGATCGTGGCCGCGGGGCCCGTCCGCCTGACCGTGGGAGCCGACAAACTTTCGGCGGTCCCGCAGAGCGGCTCCCCGCGCAAGGTCTCGGTCGAGGTCGAGACCGTCATGGGCGGGGACGACGTGCCGGCCTTCGAGCTGAGGCTTCTCGGCATGAGGCACGACGAGGCGATGAAGGCCCTCGAGCGCCAGCTCGATCTCGCGTCGATGAAAGGGTTGAAGGAATTCTCGATCGTGCACGGAAAGGGCCACGGCATCCTGCAGTCGGCCGTCCATCAGATGCTCGGGACCTACGCGGCGGTAAGCGAATACCACTTCGCGCGCCCCGAGGACGGGGGCACCGGGAAGACGATCGTCAGGCTGTCATAGGGGATTCGTTCGCAAGAGGGGATTATTTCTTGTAGGGTTCGGAAACGATCATGCCCCTGCTTTTGTCGAGGCGGAACACGACCTGTTTCTGGGGTTTGGTGATCGTATGGGGCACGTGGCAAATCTCGATCTCCGTCCCGGGATAGATGGTTCCGCGAACCTCGACGAAGGCAGAGTCGTTCGTGTCGATTTTTGGAAGGTAGCTCGGGATGCGGGCGTTGATCTCGTCGCGCCTCGTCGTGAGTTCCGCGATATAGCGCTCGAGCTCGGCGGTCGGGTTCTCCTTGAACGCCTCCTCGGCCTTCTGTATGTTAACGGCGATCTGCTTGAGCTGTTCATTCGCGACGTCGAGTTCCTGCTGGACCGTGAAGTCGGTGCCGCAGCGCAGATAGGTCTTCGATCCCCGGGAATTGCCGATGTCGAGGGCCTGGACCCCGCCGATCACGATGCACTCGCATCCCACGATCTTGCCGGTATCGCCCATTCGGATCGTCCCCATCGTGTAGACCCTTGACTGGATGATGCTTCCGGTGACGTTGATGTCCCCGCGCACCGCGACCCGGCAATTCTGGATATACTTCGCGGTGAGGTTTCCGCCCACGCGGACGGCTCCGATTTTCTTCCCCTCGATGCCCGCCTGGACGATCATGTCCTTCTTGCAGACGATGTCGGTAACGTCCACGACCTCGCTCGAGACGATCGAACCCCCGGCGTATACCTTGAAGCCGTCGGCTATCTTCCCCTGGAGGATGATGTCCCCGGGGAAGGTGATGTTACCGGTCGTAAAATCGACGCCCTTCTTGAGCAGGAGAACGTCCTCGATCGTGACGACTCCCTTGTTGTTTATCGAAAGCCTTCCGCTTTTTCCGGCGAACAGGCCCTTCTCGTGCTCGACGACGTTATCCCCGGCCGAGAACTCGGGCATCTTCCGGACGGGAAACGGCATCTCGGAACCATAGATATTGGAACCCGGGACCCCGGGAACCATGGGTATGCGACGGGCGATAGGATCGCGCATCTTGACGATGGAGAACGAGCTTATCGCGTGCCAGTCGACGCGGGCCGCGTCCGGGTCGATCTCGGGTTTGCGCTCGAGAAGATCCTTGCGGATCACGAAATGCTCGGGTATCTCGGTTACCGGCGGGGTGCTTTTCGCTATCGTCACGCCCTTGACGGGCGCATGGGTGGAGTTAGCCTTGAGTATCGCGTCCTGTATGGCTTCATGGAGGACGCCGACTGTTATGCCGCCGTCCTGGAGGCGTTGGGCTACGAGGGGATAGGTAAGGAAGGAACCGCCCGGCGAGGGCGGATAAAATACCGCCTCTGCGTTGGTACCGTCCGGGGCGATCGTCACCTCGGCAAAGCCGTCCTTGGTGTCCCCCTGGCGTATGTAAAGCACGGTACTTTCGGGGGTCTGTTCACTGTTCTCGTCTGCCACTCTGGTCTCCCGTAATAGTATCGGCAAGGCTTTTCCTTGACATTACCGCTACAGTATACAATAAATAAACGAAAATACTTGACGTTTGACCCGGATTTTCCCGGAGGTGAATGGTTTTCAGGTGCATATCTGGGAATAGTGACGGCTTTTGGGTTTCCAAGTAAAAGAATGGCCCCGCGATGTGTCGCGGGGCCCCGAGTTCGGGAATTACTTCCTGGTTATCTTCTGGAAAACCGTATCCTTGTCGAGCTTTTTCGTGCAGAAGAACCAGTCATAGCATTTGAGCGACCCGTCGGTCGTCTCCATACGTTCCTTCGCAACTCCGCACGACCCAGCCGTTGGGACGATCACGTCATCTCCCGGTTGCCAGTCCGCGGGGGTCGCAATGGAGAACGCGTCCGCCGTCTGAAGGGCGATGATTACCCTGAGCAATTCCTGGAAATTCCTTCCCATGCTGAGCGGATAGTAGATCACGGTGCGGATTATCCCCTTCGGGTCAATGACGAACACGGCCCGCACGGCCTTTGTGCTCGACTCTCCCGGCTGGAGCATCCCATATTTTTTCGCGACCTCCATCGTGATGTCCTCTATAAGCGGGAACTTGACTTCGACGTTCTTCATGCCCTTATACTCGATCTTGTCCTTGATAGTCCTGAGCCACGCGATATGGCTGTACAGTCCGTCGACGGACAGGCCGACGAGTTTGGTGTTGTACTTCTCGAAATCTTTTTCCATGCTCGCGAAGGTCATGAACTCCGAGGTGCACACGGGCGTGAAATCGGCCGGATGGCTGAAGAGGATTACCCAACTGCCTTCATACTGGGCGGGAAAATCAATCTCTCCCTGGGTGGTTACGGCCTTGAACGATGGTGCCTTGTCCCCGATCCTCGGCAAGCTTACGTATACTGCCTCATTTTCCATACTTTCCTCCTGCGTTATGACTTTGTATATCGTACGATACATTGTAAGTGTAGTCGAACATGGGAATTTTTGCCGTGATCAAGTCACAAAACAGACATATTCGGATTATCGGGATTATTGCCACTCGCGAATCAAGGCTCATCCCGTTACATCCTTGTCACGACGACATCGAGTATGGCCGAGCGCGCCTTCCATCCGCCAAGGGAGCAGGATTCGAAGATATCGCTCAGTTCTTTCGGCGTGTATCCCGATGCTATGGATTCCCGCCATCCAGAAACCATCGGGCCCGCTATCTTGTGCCCGAGGGGATAGACGAGGAACCATTCAAACAGTGAAAGGCTTCGCTTGTTATCCACGATGAATACGCCGCCCGCCTTTTTAAGGACTCGTTCGATTTCCGCAAAGGCGTGCGAGGGGTCGTCCCAATGATGGAGGGAGTCCCTCGAGATAACCGCGTCGAAACTCCCGTCGGGGAATTGGGAAAGGTTTTCGGCGACCCCGGACACGTAGGACAGCGCCTTCCCGACGCCCTCGGCTCCGGCGTTTTTCGCGGCTGTTTCCCTCATGTCCGCGGAGGGTTCTACCGCGGTTATCACCAGATCCCGTCTGATTTTGGCGAGCTCTATCCCGGCCCATCCCGGTCCCGGGCCGATCTCCAGTACGCGCGCGCCGGCGGGGAGGGAAAGGGCCTCATTCGCCCGTTGTGCAAAGCGGACGTACTCGCCGCCGAGCCGTTCCTTCATGATCGCCCCGTATTCGTCCGTACTCATCCGCGCGTCGCTTTCGATAGCGCCTCCTTCTGGAACCCTTGCGCGGGTTCTCGTTGTATACAGAATGGCGGCGGCGACCAACATACCGACAAGGAGCGCGAGGGACCGTACTTCCGGACTTTCGATGGACGAAACGACCTCGGACTGTACGAGAACGTCCCAGGTAGCGCCGATTCCCCAGAAGAAGGGGAATATGGCGAGGGCTCCGCCGGCAAACCTGAAAGTCGTCGCGTAGAGGATGCCGACGAAGAAAAGCTTTCCGAATTCGGGCTGGAAGCCAGCGTGATGGAAGGAATAGAAGGCCGCGGCCGCGAGAATCCCCGCGATGATGCCGAACGAGCGTTCGAAGGCCGTGCGGATATACGCATAGAAAACGATCGTCTCGAATATCCCGGCGAGCATAATGTAGAGGACCTCGTATCCATGGGCCAGGGGGTTGAAACCGGCGGGAAGGGGTACTTCTTTTACAAATACAAGAGCGAGAAGGATTGCCAGTACCGCGTTAATCGCGAGCGAGATCGGCCAACGACGGGCATGCAACCCGTATCCCGCGTAGTCTTCCGTTTTTTTCATGCGGTGAAGCGGGTAGAAGATTCCGCACGCCAGGATCATGAGGATGTCCCGGACGAAGATCGACGTGCCCGACTCGAGATTCTTCATCGTTACTGACAGAACGATGATGACGGCTCCCAATAGCGAGGCCCGAAGGGCTTCCCCGGACGGATTCCAGCAAAACAGCTTGTTGCCGGCAGTGCTTCCCTTTTTCATGTTTTCCTCCACGTACTACTTAATAAACAAGCTTTAATATACTAACTTGTATAATGACGATAAAAAGAACTTCATCGCGTTTGTATTCCCTTTTGCTCACCCGGGATATCTTCCGCGCCTGCCCTGAGTTCCTTCGTCCATGCAAGCTCGGCTTCCAGCTGGTACCGGGCATGGGAGAAGATATATCTGCTTTCCGGCGGTACATAGGGATTTTCCATCGTTTCCCGTTCATGCTCCTTGAGATACACGAGCGCCTTTTCCAGTGAGAGGATGCGCGTATCGAGATACCGGCATACCTCGGGCCGGGGCAGATCCCGGATAAAGGCAACCGCTATATCCACCGAGCTGGTTTTTCGTTCCATGGTTTGCCATGACTCCCGAAGCAGGCGGAGATATTCCTCCCTGCCGCTGTCGGTAATCGTGTATACGATTTTCGATGGTCTCCTGTTTTCGCCCGCTTCCTCCGATGGCGTGACAAAACCTTCCCGGGCGAGGCGATCGAGCGCGAAATAGATTGATCCAAAGGCTATTTCGGTCCAGTCGCCCATGTTACGCTCGATGATGCGCTTGAGTTCATAGCCATGCAGAGGGCCTTGCCGTAAAAATCCTAACAGTACCGTTTTTACTGACATATACAAGCTTGTATAATACATTCCCGGCAATCCGTCAAGTCGTCCGGTGCCGGAAACGGAGTGCGCCAATCGTGATTCCTTCGCGTGAGGGGGCTCCGAAGAGGGACTTTCGACTTGCGTTGAGCCCTTTGCCTCGACCTTTTTCTTTTTACACAATATTGACAGCAGTACGGTTCGCTTGACAATACCGTCATGATTATACATTATATATGTATAAATATTCAAACTTGGATGGCAATTACCCGTGAAAGAACGATTGACGCGCCTTAAAACGATCCGGAAGCTCATAAAAACCTACCGGATTGAATCCCAGGAAGCCCTGCTCGGGTACCTTTCCCGCGAGGGGTTTGCCGTTACCCAGGCGACGCTTTCCCGGGATCTCAAGTTGCTCAAGGTTGGCAAGCTGTCCGACGGCCATAACGGCTATGTATACACCCTGCCGGGCGATGAAGAGCGTCAGGAATCCGAACAAACCGTCGTGCAGGATTTCCTGCGCGGCTATATCTCGATCGAATATTCCGGGAACATGGTCGTCATCAAGACGTATTCCGGGCATTCCGACGTGGTCGCCAGCGCCATGGACAGCCTCAACCTCGAAGAGGTGCTCGGCTGTATCTCGGGCAGGGACAACTGCGTGTTCGTCTGTCTCCGCGAGGGAGTGACCGGGGAGGATTTCCTCGATACCCTCAAGCTGAAGATCCCGGAACTGGACGAGTAAGAAACGGCGAAGAGCGCATCGCTTCCTTCCGCGGGCGCGCAATCACATGTATCGTATAGGAGACTCTCATGATCAACTGGAACAACCTTGATACGGTCAATTCGTTCAAGAAACTGCTCTCCCTGAAGGGGCAGGTAGTCCTTTCCGACGTCCTCGACGCGGCGCGGGTGCGGGCCTACGAGGTCCCGATGGCAGCGGGACTCGTGTATAATTATGCGGCGAAACAGGTTAACGAGCAGATACTGACCGTCCTGCAGGAACTCGGCCGGGAACAGCAGCTCGTGGAAAAATACCGCGCCCTCCTGGACGGGGAGACGATCAATACCGGCGAGGGGCGAAAGGTCCTTCATCAGCTCGCGCGCGGCCAGCTCGGTTCCGACGTGATCCATGAGGGCAAGAATCTGCGCGCCTTTTACGCCGAACAGCAGGACAAGATTACCGCCTTCGCGAAGAAGGTTCACTCGGGCGAAATCGTCGGCTCGAAGGGCGACAGGTTCACGACCGTCGTCCAGATCGGCATCGGCGGCTCCGACCTCGGGCCGCGCGCCCTGTATCTCGCCCTCGAGTCATGGGCCGCGAAGAAGGGCGTGAAGAAGATGAGCGCCCGGTTCATCTCCAACGTCGATCCCGACGACGCCGCGGCCGTGGCCGGTGGCGTCGATCTCGCGAAGACCCTGTTCATCCTCGTTTCCAAGAGCGGCACGACACAGGAAACCCTCTCGAACGAGCTCTTCGTGAAGGACTATCTCAAGAAGGCCGGCCTCGATCCCGCGAAGCACATGATCGCGGTCACGAGCGAGACGAGCCCGCTGGCGAATAATCCCGGCTATCTCGCCTCGTTCTACATGGACGATTTTATCGGCGGGCGCTATTCCTCGTCCTCAGCGGTGGGAGGCGCCGTCCTTTCCCTCGCCTTCGGGCCCGAGACCTTCGCGGACTTCCTCGCCGGCGCGACGGCGGCCGACAAGAGCGCCCTCGAGGCGGACATACGGAAAAACCCGGCCCTTCTCGACGCCCTCATCGGGGTGTACGAGCGGAACGTCCTCGGCTATCCCTCGACCGCGATCCTTCCCTACAGCCAGGCCCTGAGCCGCTTCCCGGCCCATCTCCAGCAGGCCGACATGGAATCGAACGGCAAGCAGGTCAACAGGCGGGGCGAGGCCGTTGCCTACGCGACGGGGCCGGTGATCTTCGGGGAACCCGGGACGAATGGCCAGCATTCCTTCTATCAGCTCCTTCATCAGGGAACCGACGTGGTGCCGCTTCAGTTTATCGGTTTCGTCGATAGCCAGGCGGGGGCGGACGTGGTCGTCGACGGCTCGACGAGCCAGAAGAAGCTCTGCGCGAATCTCGCGGCCCAGATCGTGGCCTTCGCCAAGGGGAAGAAGGATTCCAATCCCAACAAGAATTTCCCAGGCGGCCGCCCGTCGAGCCTGATCCGCGGTAAGCAGCTGACGCCGGGGGCCCTTGGCGCCCTTCTCGCGCATTTCGAGAACAAGATCATGTTCCAGGGTTTCGTCTGGAACCTGAACAGCTTTGACCAGGAAGGGGTTCAGCTCGGGAAGAAGTTGACCAAGCAGGTTCTGTCGGGCGACATGGACGACACCCTCAGGGCTTACGCCTCGATGTTCGCAATTTAAGCCGGGCCTACCGCGGCCTACTGCGTCTCGAGCGAGAGGTCCGCGACAGCCGCATCCGCGGCGCGTATGAGGTTGTCGGGGCTCAGCACCAGCTGAACCCCGCGGCAACCCGCGCTGACGTAGATCTTTTCGTGGAGGATGACCGTCTCGTCGATGAAGGTGCGGAAGCGGTGCTTCATCCCGATGGGCGAACAGCCTCCCCTGACGTAACCGGTCAGGCCAAGAAGTTCCTGGGGCCGCACGGGCGTGATATCCTTGGCCCCGCTCGCGGCCCTTGCCTTTTTAAGATTTACCTCGACGGTCGCCGGGACGCAAAAAACGCATAATTCGTTTTCGTCCGTGCGCATCACGATCGTCTTGAATACCGACTCGGGGTCGACCCCGAGTTTCGCGGCCGCGGTGCAGGCGTCGAGGCGTTCCTCGTCGACCTCGTAGGAACTCGTCTCGAAGGGGATTCCCTCGGCCTCGAGTATCCTCATGGCGTTCGTTTTTTTCAGCTCGCTCATGACCCCATGGTATCGAAAATCGCTCGCCTCTTCAACGTGCCCGTCGCCTCAGCGGGCTCGCCTCTTCAACGTGCCCGTCGCCTCAGCGGGCTCGCCGTCTCCGCGCGCCTCGCGCCTCGCGCAGTATTATCCATTCGCGATTGCCAGAACCCATTTCGCGGCCGACTCGGCGGCGCGTCGCGCGGTAGAGAAACAGCCCTGGATGAGGAATCCGCCTGTCGGCGCCTCCCAGTCGAGCATCTCGCCCGCGCAGAACCAGCCGGGAATCGCCTTGAGCATGAGGGTGTCGTCTACCGACGAGAATTGCACCCCGCCCGCGCTCGAGATCGCTTCCCCGATAGGCCGCGTCCGGTACAGTATCACCGGCAGACGCTTGACCAGGGCCGTCGCGAGGGCGGGAACGCGAAGTGAATCCATGCCCGCCTCCGGGTTCTCGCGAATCGCGGCCTCCCGCATGAGCAGTACCGCGGGCCCTCCGAGCTTGAGCCGTTTCCTGAACCAGTTGGTCAAGGTTTCCCGTCCGGGGCCGCCATCGAGGCGTTTCAGTATCTCGCCCTCCGCAAGGTCCGGAAGCAGGTCGAGATACACCGTTGCCCGGCTTTCCTTCGCGAGTTCTTCCCTGATCGCGCGCCCGAGGAGGTACGCAAGGCCCCCCTCGAGGCCGTAGGGGGTGAGCATCAACTCCCCTCGCTCTTTATTTCCCCGGATCTCCATCGTGAGGTTCTTGAGGGGGACGTTGGTAAACCGGCCTTTCAGGGCTTCAGGCCAATCGGCCTCGAAGCCGCAGTTTGCGCTTTCGAGGGGAGCTACCCCGATCCCGCGCTCGCGGAAGAATTCCGTCCATTCTCCGTCAGAGCCCGTCGAGGGCCAGCTGGCCCCGCCGAGGGCAAAGATGGCCGTGTCCGCGATACGGGTAACGCTTCCCGTCGGCGTCCCGAAACGGAGTTCATGATCCGGACCGATTCCGACGAGCCGGTGGCGCGGAAAGAAGGAGAAGGAAGGGTTGGCGTAAAGCCGATCCATCCAGCGGGCAAGTATATCGGAAGCGTCCCCGCCTTCGGGGAATACCTTCCCGCCTGAACCGACGCGAACGGACAGGCCGAGGGACGAGAGCCACGCGATCAGGTCATCCGGCGAGAATTCCCCGAGGAGGCCGGTAAAGAGTTCACGGTTGATTCCATATCTGCCGGCCGCGCCTTCCACGCCGGCGCGGTTCGTGATATTGAGTCCTCCGTGGGCGCCCGCGACGAGGAATTTCCTTCCGGGCGAGGGCATGGCGTCGTACAGGCGGACGCCGATTCCCCGCCCGAGAAGGCGCTCGGAGGCGAATAGCCCGGCGGGGCCGGCGCCGATGATCGTTACCTCGGCCGTATCCATATCAGATGGCCAGGTCCATTCGGGTCGCCAGGGCGGAAAGAAAGGTTTCCGTCAGGGTGAACGCCGGGGCCGTGAGGCTTGCCGCGTTGTCACGCTCGGTATGGAGCATCTTCCAGGTTTCCGGGATTATGGGCGCGAGGGGATCATCCCCATCCAGGGGCTTGTTCGCGACGATGACGCGCGAAAGCCTGTCGACGTCGGACGCATGTCCTGCGAGAGAAGCGAGCAGGACGCTTGCCTCCTGGTGGGGCAGGACCGTGATTACCTGGGCCGGGATACCCGCCGCGAGGAAGCCGGCGTTGTCGCTATAGGGGGTCGGAAGGCGGACCCAGGCCTCGGCGGATACCGCCCGCGCGAGTTCCGCGGCCCTTCGGTGAAGGTCATCCATCAGTTCGTACAGCCGGCCCTTGCGGTCCCGACCTCGGCGATCGTCGGCCTCGGCCGGGAATCCGGCCGTGGAAAGGATGAGGGTATCGCCTCTCCCGCAGGCGTCGAAAACGTAGACATCGTCCTCCCCGTTGCCGAGTTTCCGGAGTCCCGAGCCGAGAGCGAAGGCTCCCTGACCCGTGATTCCCCGGGCCCCGGCGGTTTCCTCGCCGTCGGTAAAGATGATCCGCACGTTATGCGCGGCACCCGCGCGCGAAAGCCGCTCCGAAAGCTGCATGAGCAGGTAGCAGGCGGCGCTGTTGTCGTTTGCGCCCTGGGTCCCTGCCGCCCGATCATGATGGGCGATAAGGGTCTTCATCCTGAAGCGGGGATCGTAGGCCTCCGGGGCGAACGTGACGACGATATGCCGCTTTCCCGCGAGCTCGACGACGGTATGCCGGATGTCGCGGGAGCGAAGCCATGCCGAGATAAAGGCGACGCGGTCAAGATTCTCGCCGAGGAAGGCCTCGAAGGTGGTTGTCATGGGGACAGTATAGCAGAGTTATTCAGGTGCTCTCAATAATGTTGGTGAAAATCCGGCCCATCACGGACGGCTAAAGCCGGTACGCCGGGGGGGTAATCGATTGACGCATGGGCGTCAGGGCAAAAAAAACCGGCCCTCCCATCGGGAAAGCCGGTTTTCGTCAGACGGACGCTATCGATTAATAGCGATCTCCGTACCCGCCGCGATCATTGTAGCGGGGGCGGGTCTCGCGGGGCTTGTTTTCCGCGACGTTGACGCGAAGGCGGCGGCCTTCGAATTCCTGGTTGTTGAGGGTCGCGATCGCCGCTTCGGCGGCCTGCGCATCGGCCATCTCGACGAACCCAAAACCCTTGGACTGCTGGGTATAGCGATCCTTGATGATGGTGGACGATACGACTTCGCCGTATTGGCCGAAGAGGTTGGTGAGGGCGGCCTCCGTGGTCGCGTAGTTCATGTTTCCGACATAAATCTTCTGGGACATACAAATCCTTTACCGTAATACCGGTAACTTCTGAGTGCTACCGCCAAACAAGCGGTACATCAACGGCTTTGTCGTCTTTTATCAAATGGAAACCGGAATGGCGCGGTATGCTGAATCAAGCACGGAAAGGCAGGATACAGAAGCAGACTCAAGTCAGTCGGACACATTTATAAAATTAAACAAAGATCCCGTTCGATGCCATAAAGATAGCACGCCTTATTCGAGTCGTCAATATAACCCGGAAAAAAAGGAGATTTTGCCCCGAAAAAGCGGGAATTCGCGCGCGTGGGTAATCCCGCGCGCGCAAACGGGCCATACTGCGCCTCGTCCGGGTCAAATCCCGATCACACGAGGGCCTTGGCCATCCATCGCTTGCTTTTCCAGCGGCCAAGCATGACGAATCCCCTGATGGTTTCGTCCGTTCCGATGGAAAGCCAGATTCCCACGAGCCCGAATCCGGCCCGTACCCCGAAGAGGTAGCTGCCGAGGACCATGATGCCCCACATCGAGCAGATGCCGAAGAGAACGGGGAATTTGACGTCGCCCGCGCCCTTGAGTGCCGAGATGGTGACCAGATTGAGCGAGCGGCCGAATTCCAGGTAAATCGAAAAGATCAGGAGGGTGCTCGTCATCTCCATGATCTCGGGAACGTCGGTGAAGATGCCGATGATCGGGCCCTTGATCAGGTTCACTATGAGGATGAGCCCAACCGAGAACATCGTCCCGATGGCCTGGTAGCGGTAGAGCCGATGGTACGCGGCCTCGGGCTGTTTCGCCCCGACGAAATAGCCCGTCTTGATCTGGACGGCCGCGCCGATCGACATGGCGCTGACCATGACGAAGCGCACTATGGTCTGGGTGTAGACCATCGACGACATGGCCCAGGTTCCGAAGGTGGAGACCATCGCCATGATGGCGATCTGGGCCGTGTTGTAGGCCAGGTTTTCGCCTGCCGTCGGGACGCCTATCTTGAGGATGACGCGGTAGATGGCGGCGGGAACTTTACTTATGCCCCTGAACGGGAAGTGGACGTCCGGCCTGATCTTGATCCTCCAGGCGAGGAGGCAGCACGCCGCGACTTGCGAGACGACCGACGAGATGGCCACGCCGGTAACCCCGAATATCGGGATGCCAAAGGGCTGATACAGGGAGATGGAATTCCCGATCACGTTGATGATGTTGGCCGCGAAGGATATGTACATCGCGTCGCGGGTATACCCATAGGCGCGCAGGATGGTTCCCTGGAGCATGCTGAAGGCCACGAAGAAGGCCCCGACGCCGCCGTATATCGACAGGTACTGCCAGGCATACTTTCGAACCTCCGGTTCTATCGAATATCTGCCGAGGAGGGCGTTTCCTCCCAGGAGAACGGCCACCCAGATCGCGACCGCGACGAGTGAGACCATCACCATGCTAGCCTGGGTTACCTGGCTAGCTTCCTTCTCCCGTTTGGCGCCAAGATATTGGGAGATCACGATGCTCGTGCCGATGCAGATGACGTTGAAGAGTATCTGGATCAGGAAGGTATATTGGCCGATCAGTCCCACTGCGGCGACCGATTTTTGCGACCAGGAACTCAGCATGATGGTATCGACCGAGGACACCAGTATCCTGAAGAGGTTCTCGAGGATTATCGGAAATGTCAGGGAAATCATGGGAAGTGCGGCCCGATTCAAACCCTTCCCCGATTTTGTTTCTATTGTCATATATTTCCGCAGTCTATCCCATTTCATCTCGTGCGTCCACTCCCCGGCGGTACGCGCGATGTTCCGTTTTATCGTGACTTGCTGTGGGGATGTCGATTCAATATACTTGACTTCATGATAGCAGTCCCAATAGATGATCCTGTCCTGGCGGAGCGTTCCAGGACCCTCCATCCCGACGGCATGACCATATTTCTCCTCGCGAACGGGGCCTTGAGGGGGGCTTTCTTTCACGGAACCCGCTTCGTGACCCGGCTTCGGGCCCAACATTCGCTCGGGCTCCTGGAAACCATGGCTCTCGGACAGGCGGCCCTTTGCGGCGCCCTGATGATCCCGACCATGAAAGGCCATGACCGCGCGGTCTTCCGCTACGACACCAACGGCCCCGCGGCCGGTTTCAGCGTGGAAGCGTCGAGCGAGGGCTCCGTGCGGGGGTATCTCCTGCAGAACCCGATTCCCATCGACATGCCCCCGAAGGACTGGGACCTGTCCCCGTATTTCGGGGACGGTACCGTCACGGTTATCCGGTTTCCCGAGGGCGGGACGGAACCGGTGACCGGAACCGTCGCCATCAAGCACCGCAACATCGCAAGCGACCTCGCCGAGTACTTTCTCCTCTCGGAGCAGACGGCGACGGCATTCAATACCGGGATTCAGTTTGACCGGGAGGGCAGGGTGGCCGGGGCGGGGGGCCTCTTTTTACAGACCATGCCCGGCGCCGATCCGGAGGTGGTTCAGGCCGCCGAACGGGCGTTTTCGGCCGCCCCGTCCCTCGGGCAGTGGTTCGCCGAGGGTGGCGACCGCGAGGACATGATCTTCGGACTGTTCCGGGAGTTTGATCCTGTAGTGGCCCTCGAGCGGAGCATTGTCTTCGACTGCCACTGTTCGCGTGAGCTGTATCTTTCTCGAATCCTGGGACTCGGGAAGCGTGAGCTTGACGACATCATGAAGAACGGGCCGGATCCCATTGAGGTGTACTGCCATAACTGCGGCAGCGATTACCGGTATACCCTGGAGGAGCTTAAGTCCGCCCGTGCTTAGCACGGGCCGGGCTTAGCATCGGGAGGGGAGGCTACTTCGTCACCCCGTATTCCACGGTGACGACGAGTGAAACCTTTTTGCCCGGGGTCGAGGTGTCATATTCGCCGTAACCGGATACGTCAACCGAGTTGGGCGCCGTTACCTGGAACACGCCCTGCGAGGCCGACTTGAGACCGCCGAGTTTCCGGCCGCCGGCCTTCACGATCTCCTCCGCCCGCGACCGCGCGGTCGTCGTCGCCTCGCGAAGCAATTCAAGCTTGTATTGTTCGAGATCCCGGATCAGGTACATCGGCGCGTTCGAGTTGACGGCCATCTCCGCGTCGTTGAGCGCGACTATCTCCCGCGAGACGCGCTGGATCAGGCCAATGTTCTCCGTTGAAATCGTGAAAACCAGCGAACCCGTGTAGAAGTCGACGGCGTTCGTGATATTGCCGTACCCGTCGCGGACGAATTCTTCCAAAATTTGAAGCGGCGAGATCCTGATCTCTCCTTCACGTACGCCCTCTTTCTCAAGCCATGCGCGAAGGCCCTTCTCTTTTTTCCCGGTGAGGGTTACCAGTTCGGAACGGTTCTTCGACTTGCAGGAGACGTACACTGTCCATTCAGTCCAGTCGGAATCCGCCTTGCGTTCGGCGTAACCCTTGACCGTTATCGCGTCGTCACGGGCGGCGAATTTTCCCGCCTGCGAGGAAAACAGGGCGGCTGCGGCGAGAATGGTCAGGCAAATGGCCATAGTAGTACCCAGCGTTATCAGTATCTGCGGTGATTTGTTGTTATCCATAAGAACATTCTTGTCAGAACAGGGCTGTGCCGTCAAGATGGGCGGGAGTGGATCGGAGGAAATGACCGGTAATTCAAAATAAGTACATAAAAACATTAAAAAACTCTATTTACAATGAAAACTTTATTGACCTTTTTGAGCTTTATTACTATAGTGATATCGAAAACCTGCCAAAGCTGTACTTACACTGCTGAATCATCCGATCTACTTACAGTGCCGTTGCATCCTTGATGTACCTGCCGATTTCAACATGTTGGCAGGTTTTTTTATTTTAAATGCCGCATGCCGCGCATCGCCTGTTTCACGGCGCGCTTATGGAATGAATGGCGTATTTACGTCATACTGACCATCGTAACGCACAGGAGCGGGTGGATTGCTCCGATCGAAATAGTTTGTAAGGATTGATATGGAAACTGAAGACGAGAGAACGAGAAAAGACCTGGTATTGAAGGAAGAGCAACTGCTGGAAAACGATACCAGAAACGACGCCGACAAGATAGCACGGATGATTGACAAGGATTGCCTGGAATTTACCGCATCCGGGAAGCAATACAACTATCGCCCCGGCGAGCTTTTCGGCGTCCGGGACGGCGTTTCCTATATAGACAGCAAGACCATACGCTTTATCGATCTTTCGGGTGATTGCAAGCTGATGCTCTATACGGCCGTCAAGGTAAATAAAAACGTAAGGAATAAATCGGTCTGCAGTTCGGTCTGGAAGAAAAAAGAAAACGACTGGAAGATACTGTTCCATCAAGAGACCGCTTGCGCCGAGTAAGCGAACTGCCGCGAAGGTGATTGCCTGATCCCTTCGCGGCAGTAAGGTTTCCTTTAGTTAAATCAGCGCGGCTTCCTTTTGGTATCCTTCGCGGCGTCATCGAAGACGACGACGGTACCGGACATGTTGATAACGTCTCCCGGCTCGAGCCGCTTGGTTTTGACCGGTTTGTTGTTGACCGTCAGGTCCGACGTCGCCGATATGGTGTACTGACCCTTCGTCTTGTCGAAGACGATCGTCGCCGCGTTCCCCCTCATCGCCGGGTTTCCCGCGATCGTGATATCCGCCGTATCGTCGCCCCCGATGACCGTTTGCGCGCTGGTAAGGGCGAAGTTCTTCGTCTGGCCTCCCTTCGCACCGTACAGAAGCTGGATACCGGCGCTGGTCGTTTCGCGCTCAAGCTTGAAGACGAGAAGGGCGACCCACAGGGCGAGCGGTACCAGGAAGAACAGCGCGTAAAAGGCCCGCGGCCTTCGGGTGTTCGAGCCGAGTACGGTACCCGAGTAATACTCGCGCGTCGTTTCGATGCTTCCGCCGCCGCCCGCATACGCGGCCTTGACGTAGCGTTTCTCGCCCGGGAACATCGCGGCCTCGTAATCGACGGCGTACTCGTCGAGGATGCTCGCGCGAATCGCGGTGTATATGCCGAGGAGTTCCTCGGAGTTTCCCGCGTCGAATACGAGCCCGCCGGACTCGCCGGCTATGCGCGGCAGGTGATTGTCCCTGTCCTTGCCGAAGTTCACGGCATAGCAGGTTACGCCCTCCCGGATCGCGGCGTCGATGTCGTCCTCGGGAGTCGCGGGATCGTTCGGGGCGGAAAACGGGAAGTGCTCGCCGTCCGAAAGGATGACGAGGGCCTTGCGCCTGCCGGTTTCGCCGAAGCCCCTGAGCGCGGTGCGGATGGCCTCGTAGAGTTCGGTATAGCCCTCGTCTCGCGCGGGCCTGCTCACCTCGTCAAGGGCAAGCCCTATCGACCCCGTGTCCGAGGTCATCTCCCGGTACGTTTTATATCCCGTGTTGAACACCCCAAGCCCGGCCCGGTCGTTGGGGGCGAGGCTCGCGACGAACTCGCCGATGGCCCGCTTCGCGTGCGCCATTCTCGTGTCGGCGGGATCGTCCGTCGCTTTTCCGTCGAGGCCGTCCCACATACTGCCCGAGTTGTCGAGTAAAAGGAAGAACGAGATGCCCTCGTCCCGGTTCGCGGTTCGCGATACCTTCCTGACGCGGGCGTCCGTGAAGGAATCCCCGTCGGGCGATTCCCCTATCTTTATGCCGTCGGTCGAGACGTTCCCGTCCCTCGAATCGATGTCGAGATACAGGCGGACGGTCTGCGTCGTCAACAGGCGGGACGCGTCTATCTGGGTTATCGTGATCCCCTCTGCCCGGGCGGGGACCGCGAGGCAGAGGGCGCAGGCCGCCGCGAGTGCGAGGGCGGTTCCGGTTATTGTCTTCATTGCCTTGCTCCCTTATGAGAATATTCCGTACATGAATTTCGCGTTGCCGACGGAGAACACGTCCTCGCGCCTGAGCGCGGCTTCGTCGCGCTTCTCGTCGTTAAGCGTGACGGGATGGGCGGGCGTGGCCGAGACCAGCGAGACGTGCCCTTTCTTCACGGAGATGAAGGCGTGTATCGGCTCCACCTCGCGGTAACCCGTCAACACGATATCGCAGGAGTGCCTCGAGCCGACGCTCATCCGGGACTTTACCAGATGGTATTCCTTGTTCTTGAGGGGACCGTTGAGGAGCTTGATCGAGCCGTACGAAAAACGGTTCTCGAAGAACGAGTAGAAGAAACTGAGCGAGAGCCCGAAGAACGCGAGGCCTGCGAGGAGCGACCAGGTGTTGCCCGGGAAGCGCATCATGACCGCCTGGAGCGTCATTCCGCCGACTCCGCCGCCGACGATGCCCCCTGCGAGGCCGACGAGTATCTTTCGCGGCGACAGGGAACGGAAGCCCTCTATCATGGCGACGCAGACGCCGATGATAACCCAGCCGATTCCGTTCGCCAGGATCAGGTACGCGCCGGAAAGCGTCTGTTGGGAGGACTGGAAGATGTCGGCGATGCGGAAGAGGTATGCCTGCCCGGCGATTACCCCGAGGGCCCCGGCTCCGGTCCCGGCGGCCGCGCCGAAGGCGAGACCCTTGACGGCCTTGGGACGCGACGAGACCACGATGCCCTCGAAGGACCCGAATATGGCCCCGAAGATCAGGCCGAACAGCATCCCCTGCACCAGCGAGAACGCGAGGTAGCCCGGGAAGGCAGACTGGAAATACTGGACCGTAAGAAGACAGGGCCAGATCATGCACGCGCCGAGGACTCCGAGAAGGACGATGACGACGCGCTTCAGCGTTAGGGACATAGGACACTCCTTCCAATGTATCCGTCGAACGGACAGTTTAGTTCGACGTTGTCTTTTCTATATGCATCTTGCCGCCCGTGCCGGCAATCACGATCGTGGTTGTCTTGCCGGGCGCGACGATGAAGTCCGTCCTGACCAGGCTCTTGCCCGACCATACCTCGAGATCGTACCTCCCGGACGGGAGGCTCCATTCGCCGTCTCCGCCCTTGAAGGACTCGAGGCTCGAGCGCGCCATGTCCTCGCCGCCCAGGATTATCTCGCTGGACCCGTTGAGCCTCAGGCTCATGCGCTTTTTGGGCGCGGTGACGCGCAGGGTTCCGGGAAGCGGGACGAGGTTAGCGTGAAGGACCATCTCGTCCTGGTACGGGGCTATCTTGAGGGAGAACGCCTCGGGATAGTACTCGGGGGCTTCGGCCCTGAATTTCCGCACGGTCCCGGTTACGAGCCGTTCCGGCGGAAGCTGTTCCAGGGGGATCCATTCCCCGCCTTCCTGGACGGTCCATGCCGTCGCCGAGGTGACGTTGCGCCCGTTCAGGGCGTCGAAGGCCTCGGTCCTGAGGGCGATCGTCCGGTTGACCACGCTGTCGAAACTGACGGAAACCAGGGTCTGACTCAGGCCCTTTTTCGCGAGCGAGGAGATAGGGTCCACCGTGAAGGAATGCCAGTAAATCCGCTGTTCCACGAAGATCTTTATGCGGTACGAACCCGGCTTGACGTACAGGGTGTTCGACTCGAAGCGGTGTGAATAGTCGTCCTGCGAACCGCTGACGGTCGAGAACGAGATGGATCCTGAGCCCGCGTCGGGGAAGTCCTTCCTGTCGTTGACGTAGAGCTTCGCCTTGATGAAGACGTCGTCGGCGTCCTTGACGGCGACGGGCACTCGCACGGCGACCTTCACCGCGCCCCATGAGTCGCTCATGAGGTACCGGTGGACGTAGCCGTTTTTCCATGCCCACCAGCCCGCGCCGCCCGAGGCCAGGAGGAATACGGCGAGGGAGAGGGCGACTACCCGCTTTTTCGTGCGGGGCCTGAACGCGGGCTCCTCGAAATTGGGGGTGTTCATGCAATCGATGAGGCACTGGTGCAGGGCGTCCGTCTGGTACCGCCTGAGATACTTGTCCACGATCTTGATGACGGCGCCCATGTCCTTGTATCGCTTTTTCGGGTTGGGGCGAATCATCTTTTTTATGAGGCGCGATACGACCGGCGGGGTTTCGGGATTCACGCGCTTGGCGCTCTCGAACTTCCCTTTCTGGATCATGATGAGCGTCTCGGGATTGAAGTTGCCCGGGAAGGGTTTCTTCCCCGTGACCATCTCGTACAGCATGACGCCCATCGCGTAGATATCTGCGCGCTTGTCGACGTTCTTCGTGTTCTTGAATTGCTCGGGCGGCATATAGGACGCCGTGCCGAGGGTCATGCCTTCCTTCGTGAGCCCGTCGTCCGACTCGTCGTCCGTCGCCGCGATCCCGAAATCGGCGAGCTTTACGCTTCCGCTTTTCGAGATCAGGATATTGCCGGGCTTGATGTCGCGATGGATGACGCCGTTGTCGTGGGCGTATTTGAGGGCCCTGCACGCGTCGATGAAGATGTGGAGGGCGAGCGGGCCGGAAAGGTATCGCCGCTTCTTCAGGAGCACGTCGAGCGACATCCCGTCGACGTACTCGAGCACTATGTAATGGGAGTTGCCTTCCTTGAAGTAATCGAACAGGTGAACGATGCGGGGATCGTTGAAGTCGAGGAGTATCTGCGCCTCGCGGCGAAAGCGCTCGGTAATGATCGCGTTCCCGCGTATGGTCAGTTTCTTGATGATGACATGGCGCTTCAGCGTCGGATGCATCGCCTTGTAGACGGCGCCCATTCCCCCCTTCGCGACGAGGGACACGATTTTATACTTGCCTATCGATTCAGGAAATTCCGCCACAATTCTCTCCTTACTGTATCTCCCTGATATCCCGGTCCGGGTCGAAGGGCCGATCCGGCATCATGACGACGATATTGCCCTTTTCGGGGTTGTGTATCTGAACGTACTTATTCTCGGCTCGGAGCAGGAAGCGGTCGGGGACGGGCCTGTGCCCGCCGAAGTATACGGCCCCTTCCGCCTTGCCGAGATAATGCTCGAGCATCATGCGGACGCTTCCGTCCGCGGCGTCGCCGTTGTTCGTCCAGGTCAGGCCGAGGATAACGTCCGGGAGATTCCTCGACTCGACGAGATCCTCCTCGGCATAAAAGGAACAGGGTTCGGCGTGCGAGGCGAGAAAGAGGTTCCCTATGGCGAAAAGGGGAAGGCGCTTCTCGAATATCGCGTAGGTGTCGAGGAATTCATCGCCATAAAACTTCTTCAAGTATTCCCTGACCATCTCTCCCTCATGGGAGAATTTCCTGAACGCGTGGTTCCCGTTGCCCTCTTCGTTGAGGACGTTTTCGTGGTTGCCCTTGAGAAAGTGAAAATGCGCGGGGAAGGCGCACTTGCATTCCATTACCATTTCCATGAGCGAGAGGCTTTCCCTCATCTCGTCGTCCATGGACTCGTGACTGGCGTATGACTGGGCGTACTCGTCGAAGGCGCTGAGCCATCGGCGTAGTCCGCGTCGTTCCGAATGAAAGCCGTCGCCGAGGCAGAGGACCTGCATCGCGCCGGACTGAAGGGACTCGAGCACGGTATCCTCGCCGCAGACTCTCGAGCCCATCACGCGCGAAAAGAAACCTCCCCGCCCGTGAAGGTCGGGAATTATCACCGTGGGGATATCCTGCATCAAATGAAGGATACCGCCCGAGAGCCCCGTCGAATCGCTTGGCCGTATGGAGCGGTTTTCGTGTTCGAGGACCGTTATCGTCCTTTCAAGCAGGAGCAAATAAGCCTCGCGGCCCGGAAGGCCCGGGCGCGAGGCGATATCCTCAAGTTGTTCCCGTACCGTCATTGCTGGATGATTGTCTTGTTGACTTCGAGGAATTCCTCGGCGATGTCCTGGGTAACCTGGGTAAGGAGGGTTTCCTCCTCCGCCGCCTCAAGCTCATCGACGCTGACCGCGATCTTGTAAATCGGCGAGCTTTGGCGGATCGGCCCTTTCGTGAAGCTGATGACGGCGTCGGTCTCTATGTCCGAGCCAAGTTCCGAATCCTCGTCCAGGGCCGAGTTGGGAACGTCGATCCTGAGTCCTATGGACGTGTACTCCGCGCGGCGCCTGCCGTCCACGAGAGGTCCCACGTTGATGAGGGATCCCGAATAGGTGAGGGCTATCGCGCCCTTCGAGTCGTCCTTCGAGAAAAACTGAACCTCCTCGAGGTTCCCGTTCGCTATACAATCCTCATAGGCTTGTTTTTTTTCGTTCCATGCTTTCGCGAGCGTTTCATAGGTTTCATCGCCTATGGGCAGTCCGGAGGTTTTCGCGATTAGCTTGATGTGATTCTGGATAACCTGCGATAAACTGGTAAATGTTTCCATAAAGTCTCCTTTCTGGTGTACAGTGTAACACAGTGTACAAGATTCTCATGAAGAGGTGTCGTATGAAAGAGAATTATTTCGCGGAATTGCCCGAGGAAATCCAAAGGCAGATCACCATGTTGCTGGAAGAGGGGGGAAAGACCCTCGACGAGGAAGCGCGCGAGCGGTATGCCCATGTGTGGAAGACGAAATTCGAATTGTTCAACGGCCAGATAGCAAGCATAGGAATGGAGATTGTAGAGAAGCTCGAGAAAGCGGACTCGCGCGGCGCAATTATCCTTACCTATTCAGGCTCCCTCGTGAGTCTCGGAACCGCGCAGGACGGAAAGCGATGGCTCGAGTACGCGTCGATCAAATTCAGGGGCGACGTGCCCGACTTCATCAAGGGTAACGGGGTTTCCCTCGTCGGGCCCGTGGTCCAGGGATCGATCGCCGAATTCGAGGGCTCTCCCCTCAAGCAAAGCTCGGCGATCTACCGCATCGCCGCGTGTCCGCAGGGCACGAGCGAGACCGATCAGGAACAGCGGATCCGCGAGGCGACCATTTACCTTACCAACGGCTTCATCAAGATCAACAGGACAGTCGGCGGCGCCGCGAGCGCGGATGTCGATCAGTTCACGCCGAAGGCAATCATCGCGTTCGTCGCGAGGAAGAACGGGATTACCCAGGTTGCCGCGAAGTCCATCATCGAAGATTATCTTTCTACCGTCGAGGCCGGGGTTCTCCTGGGCGAGCGCGTGACCGTCGGAAGGCTCGGCGCGCTCTCGCTCAGGGCGCAGGCGGCCAAGAAGGCCCGCGTGATGAAGAACATCGCGACCGGGGGCGACATCCTCGTGCCCGCGAAACCCGCGTGCCTCGTCCCGAAGTTCGCCGTGTCGAAGGCGCTGAAGGAAAAAGGACTGTCCGTCGATCCCTCGTTCGTCGGGAAGGGCGAAGAAGAGGATGACGAGGGCGAAGGGGAATGACGATCGAGGATTCCGTTCCGGGCGCCTTTGAGGGCCTTTCGCCCGACCTCGTGCTGTCCGCCGCGGAGGCGGGTCTGTCGGTCGGGTTTGAAAGCGTCGTTACCCCGTACAATAGTTACATCAATCGAGTCTACGCGCTCAAGGACGAGGACGGCTCCCGTTACGTGATCAAGTTCTACCGGCCGGGCCGCTGGTCCCGCGAGTCGATCGCCGAGGAACACGAATTCTTGCGCGACTGCGCCGTGGGCGATATACCGGTCGTAGAGCCCGTCACGCTCGCCGACGGCTCGACGATCGGCGAGACTGGCGGATATCTGTACGCACTCTTTCCCTTTCGGGGAGGGAGGACTTTCGATATTTCGGGCGACGGCGATTACGTCCGCCTCGGAAGCCTCATCGGCCGCCTGCACGCGATATCCAGGTCGAGGCAGGCTCCCCATCGCCTCGCGTTCCATCCAATCGACTTGTCGCTAAAATTCTGCGACGAGTTTCGCCATTCGAGTTCCCTCCACCCGGATTTCCGCACAGAGTTCTTCGATATCTGCTCCGGCGTCCTGGAAAGGAGCCTTCCGCTTTTCGACTTCGATACCTATATACGGATACACGGCGACTGCCATCGCGGGAACATCCTTGACCGGATGGGAGAGGGGCTTCTGCTTATCGACTTCGACGACATGATGAGCGGCCCGCCCGTGCAGGACCTTTGGCTTCTTTTACCCGATCACCTCGGGAACTCGCGGCGCGAAATGGGTCTCCTTCTCGAGGGATATACGGAGTTTTGCCGCTTCGACGAGAGGAGCCTCGAACTCGTCGAGTATCTCCGGTTCATGCGCATACTGTATTTCCTTTCCTGGAGGGAAACCCAGAGGGACGATGCGCTGTTCCTGCGCGACAACCCGGACTGGGGCACGAAGTCATTCTGGATACGGGAAATCGAGGATCTTCGCTATCAGGCAGGGATGACCCGCGAGGGCGAAGCCTGACCCGAATCGCCGGCCGCGACAAAAAAAACTTGATAAATTCCCCTTTTGGACTGATCATGGATTGATCGCGCGAGATCCGGGAGGGAGAGCTTGGCCGAAGAACTGTACAGGATGATCCTGGTCGACGACGAGGACGAGGAGCGCGGAAGGATCTCGTCGAAGGTATCCGCGAAGAGCGGTTTCTCCGTCGTCGCGACGGCGGGTAACGGATACGACGCGCTCGAGCTTATCGAGCGCCACAAACCGCATATCGTGGTAACGGACATCAAGATGCCCTACATCGACGGCATCGAGCTCGCCTCGATCATCAGGAGGGATTTCCCGACCGTTCGCGTGGCGTTCATTACCGGCTTCGACGAATTCGATTACGCGCGGGAGGCGGTAGAGCTCCATGCGTCCAGCTTCCTCACGAAACCCGTCACCCAGGAAGATATTTCGGGTTTCCTCGATAAGCTGAAGGCCGAGCTGGACGGCGAGTTCAACGAGAAGTACAACGTCGAGACCCTCAGGCGGCGATACGAGGAAAGCGTGCCCCTGATCATCGACAATTACCTGACGTCGTTCCTCATCTCGTTTCAGTCCGGGAACGCCGAGGACATGGAGAACCTCGCGAAGCACGGGGTTCGGCTGGACGACGCTAGGTATCTCCTCGCGTACGTGAAGATCGAGCGCGACGATTCCCTGCGCGACATCATCGATTACGAGAAGATGAAGCTTTCAGTCAGGTCGGTCCTGTCGAGCATCGCGGCCCGGAACGATCTCGGCCACCATTCCTTCATGTTCCACGAGGGGATCGTAATCATCCTGAAGGAAAGCGGGGCCAATTTCCCGAAAAAGGCCGACAATGTCTTCTATGAAATGATAAAGATGACGGAGACCTTCCTCTCGACCGGCATCGATATTGGCGTCAGCAAGAGCCACGGGGGATTCGGCGAACTTCACGCGGCGTACGCGGAGGCGGAGAAGGCCCTCGGGTACAGCGGCTTCCTCAACGCGGGGCGCATCGTCTATATAGACCAGCTCGAGGAGAAAAAACCGCGGATCGTTTCGCTCGCGGATTCCGACTCGAGAAGCATCGATTATCAGGCGCGCTACGGAACCGACGATGAACTGCGAAGCGCCATTCAGGACGTCAAGGCGCGAACCCCGAAGGACAGGGACTCGTTTACGAGCTATCGGCCGTACATCATCAGCCTACTCAACGTCGTCGTGTGTTTCGCCGCCTCCATCAACATCGACCTCCACGACGTGATCGCGGACGATGAGCTTGATCGCCTCATGCATTCGCGGAACATCGATCTCGTGTTCGACAAGGCGTTGGAGACCCTGTTGCGCCTTCGCGAGGCGAACGTGTCGTCCAAGCTATCGAACTCGGAACGGATACTCGACAGCTTCGTCAAATATATGGAGGAGAACTTCAGCGACCCGTCCATGTCGCTCGATCGCGTGTGCGACGAACTCGCGGTCAGCCCTTCCTACATCAGCCTCCTCCTGAGGCGGCACAAGGGCACGACCTTCGTGACGTATCTCACGAAGCTCAGGATGGAAAGGGGCAAGGAACTGTTGCGGTTCACGGCGGACCGAATTACCGAGGTCGCGGAGAAGTGCGGATACAGGGACGTGTATTACTTCAGCCACACGTTCAAGAGGTATACGGGGGAACCCCCGAAGAAATATCGTGAAGAGATTCATACGTAACCTTTCCATACGGCAAAGCATACTCATATCGACGCTTTGCATCGTCTCGACCGTGCTTCTGGTGACGAGCGCGACCTACTCCTACGTTTTTTCCGTGCGGGCGGACGCCCTCGTCGAGCGGCAGTCGCGCGAGCTCAACAAGCAAATCGTGCTCAATTACGAGAACTACATCAACAGCGTCATCGAGACCGCGAATAGCATCCAGGCCGCCTCGCTGAATCTCGACGTGACCCGGGAATACGGGCGACTTCAGGAGGTATACCGTTTCAACGCCGAGATAAAAAAGGACGTCGTCGCCGTCATCCTGCTGAGGGATTCGGGCGAGTTGGTGCTCGGGAGCGTGGCGGATATCGGGGCGGGGAGTCCCGTCGACGAGATATGGTTTAAAACAGCCCTGCAGAAGCGGGAGATCTTCTACTTTTCCGCGCCCCACATGAACAGCATCACCGCGCAGAGGAAGGAAGAGGTTATATCCGTATCGAAGGCCGTCGAATACTCGGAGAACGGCGTCAAGAAGGTCGGCGTCCTTTTGATCGAATTGAACTTCCGGACGATAGGCGGGCTCGCCGACAAGATGAATCTCGGCGTAGGCGGTCATATCCTGATCGTTAACGACGACGACTCGATCGTGTACTCATCGTTGCCGCAGTACGGGCGAATACCCTCGGAAAGCATGGCCATCACCAAACAGCGGTACTTCGGCGGATTCAAGGCGAAGATCGCGCACAACGAGATGTACGTCAACATCAATACCCTGTCGCATACTCGATGGAGGATCGTGTCCGTCACGAACATAGACGATATCGCGAAGACGAAACGGCAGATGGTCGCCCTTTCCGTCTTCATCTTCCTCCTGAGCCTCGCGGGCGCGGCCTCCGTCGACTACCTGATATCAATTCGCATCTCGCGGCCGCTCAACCAGCTTCAGGAGACGATCACGAGCATCGAGAGCGGGAATTTCCTGACGAAGGCGAAGACCTCCGGGCAAAAGGAGGTCGTTCTCCTCGCGAAGTCCTTCAATAACATGATCGACGAGATCCGTTCCCTCATGGATCGCGTCGTCGCCGAGCAACGCGACAAGCGGAAGACCGAGCTTCGCGCCCTGCAAAACCAGATCAACCCGCACTTTCTCTACAATACCCTCGACTCGATCGTGTGGCTGGCCGAAAACCAGCGGACGCGGGACGTTATCACGACGGTCATAGCGCTCGCGAGGTTCTTCAGGATCAGCATATCCAAGGGCGAGATATTCATACCCGTCAGGGACGAGATCGAGCACATCAGCAATTACCTGACCATCCAGAAGATACGGTACATCAACCGATTCGAGTACGTCATCGAGATTGACGAGGGAATACTGGACTTGAAGGTGATGAAGCTCATGCTTCAGCCCATAGTCGAGAACGCGATATACCACGGCATAGGGGATGAATCCGAGATTATCACGATCAGGGGATATCGGGACGGCGCGTTTCTCGTGTTCGAGGTGGAGAACACCGGTTACGGGCTTACCGAGGATAAGATTCGGGAGATATACGAGGGCTTGAAGGGCGACGGGAACAAGGGCGTCGGGATACGGAACGTGTATCAACGCCTGAAGATCTACTACGGCGAAGAGGCCGATATCCGCATCAAGAGCGTGCTCGACGAAAGGACCACGGTCTCCCTGCTGATACCCCTCGAGGCTCGCGCGGAAAGGGAGTGGTGACGATGATCTATACGAAGAAACGGCCGCCGTTCGCTGCCATGGCTGTCTTGTGCGCGCTCGCCCTCGTGTGCGCCCTCGCCTCGTGCGCGCCCAGGGAGAAGCGGGCCGCCCTTTTCCTTTACACGACGAACGACCCGTTCATCTCGGCCTTCGCCGAGCAGATACGCGCTCTCTCGACGGGCAAGTTCTCGCTGCAGGCCTTCGACGCGGACAATTCGCAGATCATCCAGAACGAGCAGATAGAGGCCGCCATCAAACGGCGCCCCGATCTCATGATTATCAACCCGGTGGATCGCCTCGGGATGTATCCCATCATCAACAAGCTCAAGCAGGAGGGCATCCCGGTCGTATTCTTCAACCGGGAGCCGCTCCTCGAGGATCTCGCCCTCTGGGACCGCGTCTACTACGTCGGGGCCCGGGCGGAGCAGTCGAGCCAGATACAGGCGTCCCTCGTCATGGAGCTTTTCGGTAACGACCCTCGCGCGCTGAATCGCCACGACAGGAACGGAGACGGCAGGATCCAGGCGATTATCCTCAAGGGAGAGCAGGGACACCAGGACGCGGAGATACGGACGGCCGAGGCGATCAGGAGCTTTCAGGAAGGGGGATACTCCCTCGATGTCCTGACCATAGAGATAGCGGACTGGAACCGGGACATCGCCTACGCGAAAATGGAGGGGATACTGGACGCCTTTCAGGATCGGATGGAGCTTGTCCTCTCGAATAACGACGCCATGGCCCTCGGGGCCATCCAGAGGATGAAGGAGCGGGGCATCTTCAGGGACAATAACGGAAACGGGAGGATAGACGGCGGGGACTCGAGCTGGATACCGGTCGTGGGGATAGACGGCCTTGACGACGCGGTTCTCCAGATACAGGCGGGATATCTTTACGGGACGGTTGTGAACGATTCCATCTCGCAGTCCCGCGCCATCGTCGCCCTTTCCGAGAGAATACTCGAGCGCGCGGACGCCGACCTTTCGGATCTGCCCCTCGAGGGCGGGAAGTACATTTGGGTCGAATACAAGCGGTTTACCCTGGACTGACCCCGCGCTTTTGTAGAATTGTGCAAAAACTGTATAGGATATTACATTGCGGTATGGCCGGGCGATGGTAAGCTTTTCATATACGGTCGGCGCAGGACGCGCCGGCAACAATGAAAGGAGAGGGAAGAATGAAGAAACTCGGTTTGATCATGCTTGCTGCAGCGCTTCTGCTTCAGTTCGCCGGAGTCTATGCCGGCGGCGCGAAGGACGATGGGGTTATTACCATCGGTTCCAATATTTACTCGTTCCAGGACAACTTCATGAACGGCGTCATAAAGCCGGAATTGACGAGGTACGGCGCCGAGAAGGGCGTCAAGATCGAGATCGTCGACTCGGAAGGCCAGCAGGCCAAGCTGAACGATCAGGTCGACATTTTCATCACCAAGAAGGTTGACGTCCTCGCTATCAACCTGGTCGACCCCGCCGCCGCCTCCACGATAATCGCCAAGGCGAAGGCCGCGAAGATCCCGCTCGTCCTGTTCAACAAGGAAGCGACCGAGGCCGGTGCTATGGCTTCTTACGACCGCGTATGGTACGTCGGCACGAACTCCGCCGAGTCCGGAATCATCCAGGGCCAGATGATGGTCAACGACTGGAAGGCCAATCCCGCGTGGGACCGGAACAAGGACGGCACCGTTCAGTACGTGATGCTCAAGGGAGAGCCCGGGCACCCCGACGCCGAGGCCCGCACGAAGTATTCCGTCAAGTCGTTCGTCGACGCCGGGATCAAGGTGCAGCAGCTTGCCCTCGAAGCCGACCCGAACTGGTCTACCACCCACGGAAACGACAAGATGGCCGCGTGGCTCACCTCGAGCTTCGGGAAGGACATCGAACTCGTAATCTGCAACAATGATGGAATGGCTTTCGGCGCGATCAACGCCCTCAAGGCCGCGAAGGTAAAGCTCCCGATATACGGAGTTGACGCCCTTGCGCAGGCTCTCACTCACATCGCCGAGGGCGAACTCAACGGTACCGTCCTCAACGACGGCGTCAACCAGGCCCGCGCTACCATCGATCTCGCGATCAACGCGGCTCTCGGAAAGGCAAACGCGACCGAAGGGACGAACTGGAAACTGGATACCGACGGAACCAAGGCCGTCCGCGTTCCCTACGTAGCGGTAACGCCGAAGAACTACAAGAACTTCCAGTAAGGTTTTTATACAGAATGGTTCTATCGCAGGAGGGTGTCCCGTAACCGGGGCATCCCCTGCGTTTTGAAATGAGGGGATTGAAGGGGCGCAATGTGGAATCTGAATACTTGCTGCAGATAAAGGGCATTAACAAATCCTTCTCGGGGGTAAAGGTGCTTAAGGACGTCGACCTCAACGTCCGCGCGGGCACCGTTCACTCGTTGGTAGGCGAGAATGGAGCCGGGAAATCGACCCTGATGAAATGTCTCTTCGGGATCTACCAGCAGGATGAGGGCCGGTTCTTCCTCGAGGGGAAGGAATTCAACCTGACCGACCCGAAACACGCCCTTAAACTCGGCGTGTCCATGGTTCATCAGGAATTGAACCAGGTTACCCAGCGGACGATCACCGACAATATCTGGCTGGGCAGGTATCCCAAGAAGGGCCTGTTCATCGACGAAAAGAAGATGCTCCGCGACACGAAGGAGCTGTTCGAGCGGCTCGACATCCAGCTCGATCCCCGCGTCAAGCTCGAGAAGCTTTCGGTGTCGCAACGGCAGATGGTCGAGATCGCCAAGGCCGTTTCGTATAACGCGAGGATCATCGTCCTGGACGAGCCAACCTCGTCCTTGACGGACAATGAAGTGAAGAAACTCTTTTCGATCATCGGATTGCTCAAGAAGCACGGTGTCGGAATCATCTATATCTCGCACAAACTCGAGGAGATCTTCGAGATCTCGGACGAGGTTACCGTCCTCCGCGACGGGCAATACATCGGCACCGAGGACATCAAGAACGTGACGATGGAGAAGATCGTCAACATGATGGTAGGACGCGAGCTCGAGGAGCGTTTCCCGCCGAGGACCAACGTCCCCGGAGAAGTGCATCTCGTCGTGAAGAGCCTGACTACGCGCTACGAGCCGGTCGTGAGCGACGTTAATTTCGAACTGCGCCGGGGGGAGATACTCGGGATAGCGGGCCTCGTCGGGGCCGGGAGAACCGAGATGGTCGAGGCCCTCTTCGGGGTGCGCGCCCTGCGGAGCGGGGAGATCTACGTCGACGGAAAGCTCATCGACAACTCGACGCCCCAAAAGTCGATCCGCAACAGCTTCGCCCTGCTGACGGAAGAGCGCCGCGAGACGGGTATCTATCCAGTGGCCGACGTCACGTTCAACACGACAATCTCGAACATAAAGGCGTACCGCAACCGGCTGAGGCTCCTGAACGACAGAAGGATGCGCGACGACACGGACGATCAGATCGCGAACATGAGGATCAAGACGCCCAACAAACGGGCAAAGATACGGAACCTGAGCGGGGGCAACCAGCAGAAGGTGATCATCGGGCGGTGGCTCCTGACGAGCCCCGACGTCCTCATCATGGACGAGCCGACCAGGGGCATAGACGTGGGCGCCAAGTTCGAGATTTACCAGCTCATCATCAACCTCGCGAAGAGCGGCAAGTCCGTCATCATGGTGTCATCCGAGATGCCGGAGCTGTTGGGCGTCACGAACAGGATACTGGTGATGAGCAATGGGCTCGTCGCCGGGATCGTCAATACCGAGGAAACGACGCAGACGGAGATTTTCAATCTGTCCGCGAAATACCTGAGCAATACACGAGGGGCAGAGGCATGAAACAGAATACAGTGGCGCGAATCGGCAGGATGAACCGGGAGGACTGGAAGGATTTTCTGGTCAATAACGCGATCTACATCGTCATCTTCTCGATTATCCTTTTTATCATCGTGAACGAGCCTTCGTTCATATCGTTCGCCGTCTTCAAGAATATCCTTACGCAGTCGGCTGTGCGCCTTATCCTGGCATTCGGGGTCGCTGGTACCATCATTCTGCAGGGTACCGACCTTTCGCTTGGGCGCTCGGTCGGCTTCGCCGCGGTGATATCGGCGTCCCTCCTTCAGCGCACGGATTACCCCGCGAGGTTCTATCCCGAGATGGAGGTGTTGCCCGTCGTGGTTCCCCTTCTCATCTCGATAGCCGTGTGCGCCTTTTTCAGCGGGATAAACGGCTTCGTCTCGGCCAAGTTCCGCATCCATCCCTTCCTTTCCACGATGGGCATGATGATCGCCCTCTACGGCATTCTGTCCATATATTTCGCCTCGGGCGCCCCCGGACCCCAGCCTATAGGCGGCCATGACACTCGCTATACCGAACTGGCCGTTGGATCGACGTTCGGCATCCCGAATCTCGTTCTCTTCGCTGCGATAGCCAGCGCGGTCGTATGGGTTCTCTGGAACAAGACGACCTTCGGGAAGAACATGTTCGCGGTCGGGGGCAATCCCGAGGCGGCGAAGGTCTCGGGCGTCAACGTTCTCGCGACCACGGTCCTGGTATACGTCCTCGCCGGCGTTTTCTACGGGCTCGGCGGCTTCCTCGAGGCGGCCCGCATCGGAAGCGCGAACAACGGGACGGGCTTCGGCTACGAGCTGGACGCGATAGCCGCCTGCGTCGTAGGCGGCATCTCGTTTTCGGGCGGGCTCGGGAAGGTTTCCGGCGCGATAGCCGGCGTCCTCATGTTCACGATCATCAGCTACGGCATGACCTTCATGGGAATCGACATGAACTATCAGTATATCCTGAAGGGCGTTATCATCGTGGTTGCCGTCGCCCTTGACGCCAAAAAATATCTAAAAAAGACCTGACGAGGGGGAAGGGCCGGAACGGAATACTCCTCTTTTCCGTTCCGGCCCTTCGTTCCCGCATCCGTTATTCGGGACGTTTTATTCGATTGCCGGAGGCGGCCGGCGATAAACGTGATACAATAATCGATCACGTGATCGCTGGAGGATGGTATGGGGCTATTCGGATTTGGCAAAAAGAAGGCATCCGACGAGGATGTCGCGGCGTTTATCCAGGCTGTGTGTGAAACCGGTGATCTTGATAAGGTTCGTCTTCTGATCGACGCCGGCGTTCCGCCCGACTCGAAGGATGCCCATGGCGACACGGCCCTCAAGGTCGCGTTCAGGAACTTCGATCTGGAGATGGCCGAGCTTCTGCTCTACGCGGGCGCCGAGCTTACCGACGATAGTATCGTTGAGGCCTACTCGGCCAAGGGCTTTCTGGGCGGCGAGATCGCGGGCAACGAGCGGCTCGATGCCTTCTTCGCCAAGCATGATTCATCGAAAGGAAACCTTTCCCCCAATCTGTATGCCGAGATGGTGAAGTTCCTCGTCCGGAAGGGCGCCGATCCCGATAAATCCTTTCTGGGGCTTTCCCTCGAGCAAGCCGTGGCAGGGCGACTTTCCGCCTCGAAAAAGATACTTGACCCCGCGGGAAGGTCACGGCAATTGATGAAGATGCTGCAGGGCTCGGGGGCCGTCCGAAGTCGTTAGGCGCCCCGTTAGCGCGGGGGCATGCCCCCCAATTTCCCCTTTTTGGCGTTATCCTCCCTTGCCCAAACCGGGTAAACCGTCTATTATGTCGGTAATTCTGGCGCATTAAGATGGAATCGACCATCGTGAAGCTCCCGCATTCGGCCGCGCGCCTGGGCTGTTTGTTGCGGAGGACAGGAACCGGTTCCCGTTGGGGAGGACGGCCCTGCCCGCATCACAAAGCAAAGGGAGAAATCAACCATGAAAAACTCGCCGCTCAGGACGTATCTCGCGGGAACCCCCGCCGAGAAAATCAACACAGCCTTCGTTTCGTACATCGCGAACCTCGAACAGGTCGCCGAGGTTGGCCCGGAAATCGCCGCCTCCGTCGTGAACGAACTCGAAAATCAGCGAAGCCATCTCAAGCTCATCGCGAGCGAGAACTATTGCTCGCTGAATACCCAGGCAGCGATGGGAAACCTGCTCACCGATAAATACGCGGAAGGCTTCGCCAACCACCGTTATTACGGCGGTTGCGAGAACATAGACGCCGTCGAGTCCGTCGCCTGCGATGAGGCAAAGGCCCTCTTCGGGGCCGAGCATGCCTATGTTCAGCCGCATTCCGGATGCGACGCGAACATGGTCGCCTACTGGGCGATCCTTTCCGCCAAGATCGAGGCGCCCGTTCTCGAGAAGCTCGGGGAAACCAACCTTTCGCACCTTACCGACGAACAGTGGGAAGACCTTCGCCAAAAACTGGGCAACCAGCGGCTGATGGGGCTCGACTACTATTCGGGCGGACACCTTACCCATGGCTACCGGCAGAACGTCTCTGCCCGCATGTTCGAGGCCCACTCCTATACCGTCGACCGGGAAACCGGCCTTCTCGACTACGACGCGATCGAAAAGCAGGCCATGGAGGTAAAGCCCCTTATCCTGCTTACCGGCTACTCCGCCTATCCCCGCGCGATCAATTTCCGCCGCTTCCGCGAGATCGCCGACAAGGTCGGCGCCGTGCTCATGGTCGATATGGCGCACTTCGCGGGTCTCGTCGCCGGAAAGGTTTTCACCGGCGACGAAGATCCCGTTAAATGGGCCGATGTCGTGACCACTACCACCCATAAAACCCTTCGCGGACCCCGCGGCGCCATTATACTTTGCAAGGAGGCCTTCGGCGAGTTCGTCGACAAGGGTTGCCCCCTCGTCCTCGGAGGCCCGCTCGGCCACGTCATGGCCGCGAAGGCCATCGCCTTCAAGGAAGCGCGCTTACCGTCCTATCAGGCATACGCCAGGAAGGTACAGGCCAACGCCCGCGCCCTCGCGGCCGAGCTCGTGAGGCTCGGGATGACCCTCCAGACGGGAGGTACCGACAACCATCTCATGCTGCTCAACGTGACCACGTTCGGCCTCACCGGCCGACAGGCTGAGTCCGCCATGAGCGAGTGCGGCGTTACCCTCAACCGTAACAGCCTGCCCTTCGACCCGAACGGCTCCTGGTGGACGAGCGGGCTTCGCATCGGAACCCCCGCGGTAACCACCCTGGGGATGGGCGAGGCCGAGATGAAGGAGATCGCCCGGATCATCAAGATCGTGCTCGAGGCCTCGAAGCCCGGCATGACCGACAAGGGAACGGTGAGCAAGGGGAAGGTCGTCGTCGCGCCCGCCGCTATCGCCGAGGCTACCGCCGCGGTAAAGAAACTTCTGGGGAAATTCGTCCTCTATCCTGAACTTGACCTCGACTTCCTCAAGAAGCACTTCGTGAAGTAAAGAGTACTCCGTATACTGAAAAGGCCGCTCGGCGTTCGCCGGGCGGCCTTTTTATGCATAATACGCCGCTCTCAATACTGTTGGCGGGGGATCTTCAGGAAAAACGCTGGGGCGGGGTGACGACCCAGAGGGCCTTGAGCGTGGACTTGCCGACGTTGATGAGGACATGGGGCGCCGTCGCCGAAAAGGAGATGCTGTCCCCCTCTTCCAGGCGGTAGACATTGGTCTCGTAATGAAGCTCGGCCTCGCCCTCGGTGACGATACCGAATTCCCGGCCCAGATGCCCGTAGGACCCGCGTTTCGTTTCCCCGCCCGAGGGAAGGGTGATGTAATACGCCTCGATCGCGTGGGTGCCGTCCCCGTCGAGCGGCCTGACGATCTCCTCGTACTTGGCGTCGTTCTCGGTGACGTGGCGGCGCTCGTACGAGCGGATAACCCTGACGGGGCGTTCCCGCCGGTACTCCTCGAAGATATAATCCAGGTCGATCTCGAGGGCGTCGGCGAGGGAGAGGAGGGTGTCGATCGCGGGGGAAACCCTGTTGCGCTCTATCTGGGAGACGAGGCTCTCGCTAACCCCGGCGGCCTGGGCGACGACCTTGAGGGTATATCCCTTTCGCTCCCGCACGGCCCTGAGTTTCTCGCCGAAATGAAATGGAACCTTATTCCCCGCCATGTTTGCCCTGCTCCCGGTTTCGCTCGAAAATAAACTGCATGTAATGGTCCTCAAGCGTTTTCTTCGGCCCCGCGGCGGCGAGTCGCTTGCGAGCGTCCGCGTTGTTGCGCCTCTGCGTATAGGCCCGGTAAAACACCCGGGGGTCCTCGTTGGAGAGCGCCGGTTTGTGGCCCACGATGCCGGGGACCTCGTCGCGGCCAATGGCGCTGATACCCCGGTTCCTCAGTTCTTTGCGTATAAGGGTGATGTCCTCGTACGAAAGCCCGAAGATAAACTCCTCCATCGAAGAGGCGATATCCGCGTCCCCGAGACGCTTCGAGATGAATTTTTGCCAGGTATCGTCAAGGGCGATGGACAGGAGGAGTATCTCGCTCGTGCCGATCATGGTACCGAAATTGGGCGCTATCTGGTCCCGAACCGTCCAGACCGCGTCGAGAACCGGGGCCAGGCTGGATACGTGGGGATCAAGGCGGTGTTCCCACAGCTCGGCGAGGGATTCGGCGACGTCCCGACGCACGACCTCGTTGAGATTCGGGTCATCGAGGAGGGACATGTACACGTCCTCCGCCATAAGGGTAAACATGATGTTGAGGGTAGCCTGCCTGAGCTCCTGGATGTCCTTGTCGGAAAAGAAGGAATTGACCGCTACCTTGGTTATGGCCGCGAAGGCGTGGAACTTCGCGACGAGGAAGCCCTGGCCCAGGATAGCCTTTGTCGGCAGGGTGAGCAGGCGTTCTCCGTCGCTATACGCGCAAAGGGTGTCGACCAGGGTCTCGGTGGACCGTGCCTGGCCGGCGAGGATTCCTCGCTCATGCATCGAGGGATACCGCGATATGGACACGGAAAGTCGCTCGAGGTCCATCACGCGGGTAGCGACCCCGACCATGGTCTCGGGAGAATATACCCGCAGATTCTCGAATACCCGATTGACCAGGGAACGTTCGTGGGAGTTGAGAACGACGATGTCCGTCGACGAAAGATCCTGCATCTGGAGATGTTCCATGGTGCCGGGCGTTTCGTTGAGAAACTGGTCAATATCCATATCCATAAAGTATACCTTAATACCCGACAGTCTGGCTAGAGAAAAAAAGGAAACCGGGGAATATGGCCTTGCGCGCCCTATTTCGCGCGCACGAGATGGACGGCGAAACCGCCGATCTCGCGGTCAAGGTAGATGACGGAGAGCTTGCCCTTATCGTATTTTGCCGTCTCTTCCACGCCCTTAAAGCCGTGCTTTCCGAGCCAGGCAAGGGATCGTTCGACGTTCCAGCACTTGAAACCGATATGGCCGCTGGTCCCCCGGAACGGGGACTTCATTACCTCGATCGAGGTGTCGTTGAATATTGAGGAAGTCCCTTCCTTCGGGGCGAGGCCAAAAAGGCCGAAGAGGCTCGATGTCTCCGCGGCCGCTTCGGCGCTTTGCCGGTTGATCCCGAGATGGGCGAAGCTGAAGCCCTGCACCGCCATGGCGGCTTGCCCGCTGAGGGCCGAGATTCCGTCCCAGTCGCCCTTCTCGATGAGCTCCGACTTGACCATCCAGGTGCCCCCGATCGCGAGGACATTGGGCCGTCTCGCGTAGTCGGCGAGGTTCGACGCGTCGATTCCGCCCGTCGGGACGAACGAAACCCCGGGAAACGGGCCCGCAAGGGCGTCAAGCATGGCGGTCCCGCCGGAGACCTCGGCCGGGAAAAACTTCAGCACCCCGAGGCCTCTCTCAAGGGCGGCCTCGATCCCGGTCGGGTCGTTAATCCCGGGGATTACCGGCACGCCGCGCTCAAGGCACCAGTCGACGACGGAGGGGTTAAAGCCCGGGGACACGATGAACTGCGCCCCGGCCTCGACGGCTTCCCTTGCCAATTTCGCGTTGATGACCGTTCCGGCGCCCACGGTCATTCCCGGAACGGAGGAGGCTATTTCCCCGATGGCCGCCGCCGCGGCGTCCGTACGGAAGGTAATCTCGGCGCAGGGAATCCCGCCCGACAAAAGCGCATGCGCAAGGGGCACGGCCTTTGAGGCATCCTCTATCTTGATTACCGGGACGAGCCCCGTTTCGGCAAGTACTGAAATGGCCGGGTTCATCGCGCGCCTCCTTGAAAACCGCTCATGGGATCATAGCGAGATTATACAGGAAAAAACGCGAATGAGACAGCTTTTCCGCGCGCCTCCGCGTTCTTTCTTGACTCCCCATATCCCATGGGGTAGACTTGTCGAGAATCCGCGGAATGATGGGGAGATGATACATGGACAGAATCGTTACCTTCGGCGAGATCATGCTGAGGCTCAAGGCCCCTGCCTTCGAAAGGCTTTTCCAGTCCCCCTCATTCGAGGCGACCTTCGGCGGCGGGGAGGCCAACGTCGCCGTCTCCCTTTCGCTTCTCGGCAAACGGTGCGCCTTCGTTACGGCCCTTCCCGAGGGGCCTTTGGGGAACGCGGCCCTGTCCGAGCTGATGCGGTACGGGGTGGACACCTCCTTCGCGCGGAGGATGCCCGGGCGCCTCGGCGTCTACTTCCTTGAATGCGGCGCGGACCAGCGCCCCTCGAACGTCGTCTACGACCGCGAGGGCAGCTCCATCTCGCGGGCGGGCCCCGAGTCCTTCGACTGGGCCGCCGTCTTCGACGGGACGGGATGGTTTCACGTAACCGGGATTACGCCGGCCCTGTCCGCTTCGGCGGCCGAGGCGACCATGCGCGCCGTAACGGCCGCGAAGGCCTCGGGATGCACGGTTTCGATAGACCTCAATTACCGGAAGAGGCTCTGGAACTACGGAAAGAAGGCGAGCGAGGTCATGCGCGGCCTCGTCGCCCTCGCCGATATCGTCATCGCGAACGAGGAAGACGTCCAGAAGTGCCTGGGCATCGAGGCCTCCGGAGTGGACGTGGCCTCCGGCGAGCTTGACGCGGGCGCCTATCGGGCCCTCGCTGAACGGGTGAGATCCGAGTTCCCCAACCTGTCGCGTGTCGCGATCACCCTGCGCGAGTCCCGCTCGGCCGACAGCAACGGCTGGTCCGCGGTGCTTTCCTCCCCGCGAGGTTTTTTTTCATCCAGGCGCTACGAGATCGAGGACATCGTCGACCGCGTCGGCGGCGGCGACGCGTTTTCCGCCGGCCTGATCTTCGCCCTTCTTGAATACCACGGCGACGAGGCGCGAGCCCTCGAGTTCGCGACCGCCGCCTCCTGCCTCAAGCACTCGATACCGGGGGACTTCAATCTCTGCACGCGCGAAGAGGTTGAGGCCCTCATGGCGGGAAACGCCTCGGGCCGCGTTAATCGCTGAGTCGCGCCCGCCGTACCTGGTCTCGTGAGCGCTCCCGCCGGGTCGACGATTGAGGTCGAAGAAAGAAGCCGGCGACGGCCGGCAGGAACATGAACGAGGCCAAAAAACTCCCTGTTATTCCCAGCGCGATGATGAGCGCGAGCGTGCACGGAAAATCCGTGAAGAGCCGCGAGGTAAAGAGCATGGGAACCGCCGCGAGCACGCTTGTCCCGCAGGAAAGAAAAAGGGGATTGAAGCGCAGGCGCAGGGCCCTCGCGATTCCCCCGAGGCCCTTTCCGTCCCATCCGGAATTCTTGAGCTCGTCGACGATCATGATGAAGCTGTTGACCGATGTTCCCGACAGGATGATTATCCCGACGATCGACGCCGTAGTGACCGGTTGCCCGAGGATCGCGAGAAAGGCGAGGGGAAAAAACGCGGAGAAGGGAATAGCCGTCAATATCAGAAGGGGTACCAAAAAGCTTTCGTTCTGGATGGCAAGAAGGGCGTATATAAGGAATACGGACAGGCCAAACGCGAGGAAGCTGTCCCTGTAGCCCCGTATGGCGTCGTCTATGGACGAGTCGGCGAAGAGGCCGAAGCCAGACGGAAGCGAAACGGAAGAGATCGCCTCCTCGACGTTTCGCCTCAGCCTCCCGAGGCCGATCCTGTCGGTCATAATCGTGAAACTTACCGAACTCTGCCTGTTCTCGCGGTAGAGCCTGTCCGGCTCGGTTTTCTCGGCGAACGAGCCCAGGGCGCCCAGGGTCGCGATCCCCGACTCGCCGAGCGGAACCGGATACGAGAGGAGCCGCTGCAGGGACGGCGTTCTGTCGAGGTTTCCGACGCGGACGTCGTTTTCCCTTCCCCCGGCGATCCACTTGAGGGACACGGGTCCCTGCACGTTCCAGCGGAGTATCGACGAGGCCCTGGCGGCCGGAACGCCGTAGGCGCGGAGGCGGGACGGGTCCGGGGAAAAGACGTAAACCGGCGGGTCCTCCTTGAAATGATAGACCACGCCCGTTACCCATGGCCTGGTCGCGAACTCGGAGCCAATCTCGAGAACCCTGTCGCGCAGGGCCTCATGCCCGTATCCCGTCAGCGTAAACGGGATTTTATAGCCTCCCGTATCCTGGTCCATGCCGAAGAAGAACCGTCCCGAGGGGGAGCCTGACGCGATGCCCTCCAGCGATTCCTGCAGGGACTCGGCGGTTACGAGCTTGCGGTCGAATGCGACGCTGACGTGCGCGGACCCGCGTCCCGAGTTGCTCTCGACCCGCGTCACCCCCTTGCACCCGCGGAATTCGGTTATGTACGGAAGGATTCCCCTGTCGACTTCCCTGACCGTCGTGCCGCTCGGGAATTCGGCGCGGGCGAAGAGGATACCCCCGCTATCGAGACGGGAAAAATCCCTTCTTGAAAGGCACAGAAGGATCGGGGAAGCCAGGATTATCGCGAGGTAGGCGAGGGCGAACGTCTTTCTCCGCGAATGGGAGAGCGTCGCGAGCCGCATGAATGGCTTCGCCATGGCCTCGAGCGGCAGTATCGCCTTGCCCGGCCGCCCCCGCGCGGCCAGGTACCTCAGTGGACCGGGAAGAAAGGTGAACGAGAGGAAGAGAGAGAGGATGAGCATCGCGCAGATCGAGAACGATATCGACCTGAGACCGCTTCCCGCGGAGCGAGGCGCCAGGAGCGGAAGGAACACGATAATCGTCGTCAAGGTTCCGGAGGCGAGCGGAACCGCGATCGGCCTCAGCGACGCGTTTTTTCGCCGTGAGGCGAAATCGTGCATAATGAGGTAATTGTCTATGATGAGCCCCGACCCGATGGTAAGGCCCGAGATTATGTCCGAGTTCACCGGAACTCGAAACGCCGAAAGCGCCGAGAACCCGAGGAACAGCGACAGCGGGACGCTCGCCGAAAGGAGCATCCTCGAGGCCAAGTCCGGGATGAAGAAACCGATGAACAGAAGGAGCGACGCGACGCTGATGGCCATGGACGCGAGGATGTCCCGTATTCCCGACATGATCTCCGCTCCCCTGTCGTAGACGATCCGGGCGTCGAGGCCCTCGTCAACATGGGCTTTCGTCGCCTCGAGGAGTCTCGCGCAGAGGGTGACGGGGTTCGCGTCGCCGGCGGGATATACGTAGAGGATGACGCATTCCTTTCCGTCCATGCGGGCGATCCGCTCGTTTAACCTGTATTCCCTGGACAGGCTCGCGATATCTGAAAGCCGTACCGGACGCCCGCCCGACGTCGCGATCCCGGTTTCCGCGAAGCCGTCAAGGTCGCGAATCCCGCCGTCGAAGAACAGGGGCCTTGATCGGGTAGCGTCAACGACGCTACCCATGGGCAGGCGAACGTACGCCCGTTGCAGGGCCGCCGAGACGTCAAGGGGGTCGATCCCGTAGAGGGCGGCCTTGTCCGCGTCGACGTCGACGAGGATTTCCCTCGTCCCGCGACCTCCCGTCTCGACCTCCCCGGTCCCGGGAATGCCCTGATATCCCGGCTTGACCCTGGCGGCGACATACTCGCCGAGTTCGCTCAGGCCCATGCCGTCGGGGCTGAAGGCCACGATGAACACGGGATTGCTCGAGGCGTCCGACGACAGAATCCTCGTTTTCTGCACCGCGCGGGGAAAGGATGCGCGAACCCTGTCTATCCGCTCGCTGAGGTCCGCGTACAGGATATCCATGTCGGTCTCCCCGTCCGCGACGGCGATAACCCTGGATTTCGAGAATTCGCTCGTGCTTCTGACCGTCCTGATACCGGGGATGTCGCCGATGCCGTCCTCTATGGGGATGGTGATAAGCCGTTCGACCTCCGACGGATCGGCCCCGTAGTACTCCGTCGTGATGGAGAACGAGAACGCGGGAGACGCCGACGAGCCAAAGCGGAAGGACGCGAAAAAAATCGCGGCGATGAGATTGAACCCGATGAAGAGAAGCGTCCATGACACCCTGTTGTCAAGTAGCATCCCGCCGTCCTTTCAAGTTCGCCGAAAAACGGCGATTGAAAATGATCGGGAAGGCGAAGATGCTCAGGAAATTCGCCAGGGTAAGCCCCCCGATGATCGCGACCGCCATGGTGCTTTGCGGGTTCTTTCCCCCGACGTCCATCGCGATCGGCACGAGCGCCAATACCGTCGTAAGGAAACTGATCGATATGGACCGTATGCGATCGCTCGACCCCCGGTATACGCAGACCGTCGCCATGCGCGAAGAATGGATGCTGCCGCTGAATTTATCGTAGAAGAGAATTCCGTTGTTCACGACGACCCCGATGACGACGAGGGAGCCGAGGATTCCGTTGAGGTCCAGTATGCCTCCCCGGGCGGAGAGGGCTATGAAGACCCCGGCGAAACCGAAGGGGATTATGCACATCAGTATGGCCGGGAGCGCGAAGGAGGCGAACTGTATTCCGAGAAGGATGTACATTAAAACGACGGAAAGGGAAAAGATAAGGGCGATGGCGGGTATCTGTTCCTTCCACGCGGATAGCGAGGCGGCCTCGAAACGTTTCGATAGATCCCGGACGAGGTCCTTTTTGTCTCCCGGTACGTCGAGGTACACGACGTTCCGCCTGTCCCGCCTGTAATACGCGGGGGGCATGATCTCCTCGCCGAGGGTCACCGCCTCGGCAAGCCGGATAATCGATCCGTCCGCGTTCGGGAAACGAAGTTCCCGAATCCCGTCGAGGGAAGAGCGGCTTTCCCTCGGTAGCCGTACGCGTATCGGAATGCGCCCGCTCCCCGCGTCGAGGGAGGAGGGATACAGCCCCAGGACAGAGTCTCCCAGGATATCCGCCATCGCGGCCGCGTCAAGGCCTATTCTGCGTAACGATGCCCGGTCCGGCGTAACGAGGACCTGGGCCCGCGTCGCCTGGGGATAGAGCCTGATCGAGGGATCGTTCGCCTCGTCCGCGATCCGCGCCGCAGCCCGTCGGGCGGTCTCGTGGGTGTCGCCGTGAACCGCGATGGTCACCGTCTTGAGCGTGGTGACGCCGAGAACCTCGTTGAACGAGAGCGTCGAGGGGATAGCCTCGACGCGGTTGACCGATCCCTTCGGGAAACAGTCCCTGATGAGATCCTCCAGCTCCCGGGGGCCGGGCGGCGGGTTTCCCCTCGTCGTGAGACAGCAATTCAGCGTCTCGCCGTCAGGCGACCTTGTCGCGAGATAATAGGGATCATCAAGCTCGCCGCCTGAGTAATACCACGACGATACGACCGCGCCCGAGGAGGCGAGACGGGGAGCGAGCGACTTTGAGACGTTGACGAGGTACTCCAGCGCGGTTCCCGGGGGAAAGCCAAGCTCGACCGTATAGACGTCGCTTTTCGGAAGCTTCAGGAGATCCTTGTCGAGACGCATGAAACCGAGAGCCCCCAATGCAAGGACCGAGGCCGAGATCGCGGCGATTGCGGCGGGATACCGAAGGAAGAACCGGAGGGCTTTCCTGTAGAGGAAACCGTTGTGGATACGCCTCCGTTCCGGCGATCCGAAGCGGCAGAACAGGACGGGAACGATCGTTATGGATACGACGAAGGACGCCGCAAGGGAGAGTATGACCGCCCATGCGAGATCCCTGAAGACGGCGCCAATCATGCCCGGAAGGAAAAATAGCGGCATGAACACCACGACGCTCGTCAATGTCGACCCGATCGTCGAGTTGGCTATCTCCAACGTCGCGGCCGATACCGTTTGCGTTCGCCCCGGGTCGGCCTTCCTCTGCACGTTCTCGAGGACGACTACCGAATTGTCGACGAGCATTCCTATGCCGATCGCGAGCCCGCCCAACGATATGGTATTGATCCCGATGCGAAGCAGGGGAAAAACGGCGAGCGTCGCGACGAGCGACAGGGGGATCGAGGATATCATGATGAGCGAGGAGCCAAGGTCCCCGAGGTACAGTACGATAACCGCGAAGGCGATCGCGAACCCGAACAGCCCGGATAGCGCAAGACTCCTGATGGAATCCGAGATAAGAAGCGAGTTGTCCTGGAGCAATCGTATCTCGAGCGACCCTCCGTAAGCCCCTTCCAGCTCGGCAATCTTCCGCCGCACGTTCGCGGAGAGGGTAACGGGGCTGAATCCGGATTGGGCGCGTATCAGGAGGCCGATCCCTTCCTTTCCGTCGCTTACCAGGAACGATGACCGGTCGTCGGCCGATCTCGAGATCGAGGCGATATCCCCGAGGAGAATCCCCGATCCTTCCCCTGAACGGTCGTCGATGCGAATCTTTCCGACGTCCTCCATCTCCCTCATGGTCGATTCGGTCTTGACGACGTATTCGAGGGATCCACGCTCTATCGATCCCGCGGGAACCGCCATGCCGGCGGCCTCGATGGCGTTTGATATCTGGCGTATCGTCAGGGCGAAAGCGTTGAGAAGTAATGGATCGGGTTCAACGAGAATCTCCTCGTTTAGCCCGCCGAGAACCTGGACGGATCCGACCCCGTTTGCCTGCTGGACTACGGTCCTGATCTCGCGCTCGCACAGCCTTTTAAGGGCTGCCTGTCCCATTCCGCCCAGGGGGAAAACCCCGACGGCGAGTACCGGGCGCTCAGTCGGGTTCACGGGCAGGATCATCGGCTTTGAGGCCCCGTCGGGAAGGGCGAGCGAGGCTATATCGGAGAGCTCCCTCGCCTGGATGCCCGCCTGTCTCATGTCGGTACCCCATGAAAAGGCGCATTCGATAAGCGAGATCCCGTCGAGGGAGGTTGACGAGATATGCTTGATTCCCTGAAGCGTCGAGAGGGTGTCCTCAAGCGGCTCCGTCACGAGCTCGAGGACCTCCCCGGCCGGCAGTCCCGCGTATGAGGTCGCCACCGTCAGTTTCGGCGCCCTGATCGGCGGATAGAAGTCGACGGGCAGGGACGAGAGGGAAACGATGCCGAGGACGAGCGCGAGAAGCGTCGACATGATAACGGCGACTGGCCTGTTGACGGCGTTCCTGACGATGGTATCGATCATGGCGGCATTATCCCCCAAACTAGTTCGTCGTAGTGACCATCATCGACCATTTGTCGCCGACGGGATTGCCCAGGGAATCCCGCAAGGCGGTATCAAGCGAGAGGATGATGTATCCCGGATTGTCTGCGTATGGGCCCGAGTTGTCGATGTTCACGACATAGCGAAAGACGTGTACGCCGGACGAGGGGTAGAATCCCGGGATCGGCGGGACGTCGGCCGAGTGGAAGCTGATATCGTCGTTTGATTTGCACCCGACGGCCTCGATGTCGGCGTTGGTCGCCCGTATCGAGAAGGACTCGATGAAATCGTACAGGTCAACGGTAGCCGATTCCGCCAGGACGAGATACACGTCGAAGAACGCCTCGACGGTTCCGGCGTTGAAGGGAGCGGCGAAGGTTATCGCCCCCGCGTGGGAAAGCTCGACGGTGCCGGTAGGCGTTCCCGTTCCGTCGAAGACGTTGAGGAAGCGGACAGTCGACACGGTCGGCCTTCGCGAGCGGGGACCGGTCACCTCGAATACGTAGACGCCGTCTTCTTGAAGGAGATTGCCCTGCGAGTCGGCGGAGCCGCTTCCGACGGTCAGGGTGTATCTTTCCCCCGTCACGAGGGGCGTCTCGGGCCGCAGGGTGAGGTTGTCCTTCCCCCCGTTCCATTCCGCCTTGCCCCAGGATCCGGGAACGATTGACGTTGAGCCCTCCGAGCTCTTACAGTCCATGGCCTCGGAAAACCGTATGACGATCGAGGTATCCTTTTCAAGGCCGCCGGTAACGGTCTCGCGGCCGTCTTCGCGGTTGTCCTTTTCCAGTTGCAGGGATGAATCGTTGCCGGAGACCGATACGATCCCGGGGCGCGTTGATTCGCTACCGACGAAGAAACTCGAGACCGGGACCGCGCCCAGCGAGTTTCCCGAGGCGTCGGCGGCGCTTTCCATCATCCCGATGGCGTAGAGGGTTTGCCAGGCGAGATCCTCGGTGAGCACGAAGCTGAAGGCCATGTCGCCCAGCGCCTCGACGAGATAGCCGTCCGCGTCCGGTTCAAGGCTGAAGGCGTCGATGACCGACGGGACGTTCATGGCCTCGGAAAAGACTATCGTTATCCCGGGTCTCGCCGAGGGGACGGCGGACAGGTTCGCGGGCGTAATGGATAGTATGGTCGGCCGCGCTGAATCGGGGGTTCCGCGGAAACAGTGCGCGAAATCGCTTTCGAGCGAATTGCCGTCCACGTCCTCGGCGTCCGCGGTGATCTTGATATCGTACGAGGCGAGGGGGCTAAGGGATTCGTGCGGCGTGAACGCCAGGTGGTCTCCCTCGGGCCACGTGAAGGAGCCGGACAACTGGATTCCGTTTTCCTGGAGACTGAACGCCCGTTCCGTCAGTTTCCTGTTCACGTTCGCCGAGAAATACACCTCGATGGATTCAAGGGTCTCCATGTCCGCCAGTGGGCCTTCAGGAACGTGGCCGACTACGCTCAGGGCGTCCATGCCGAAGAACTCGCAGGATTGCAAGGGTATCATGGCAAGCGCCGCGGCGATAGCGGCGATAGCGACGGGAAGGGACGCGATTCTTCGACGGGACGAATGAATGGCATTCATTGTTGTATCCTCCTTGTCATTGCTGAACCGTTTCCAGCAGAAGCTCGAAATCGTCGGCAAGGCGCGCGCCGCTGTCGAGGGCGAAGCCCTGCTCGCCGCCATCTATCGTGAGTTTGTACAGGAACCGCTCCTCGGGATCTGATCCCGGCGTCGTGAATCCCCTGTAGTCGAGGGTTATCGAATTTTGGTTTTCGTAAACCGGGAGCATGGAAGCGAGAACGGGATTCCCCGCGCCTTGCGGGAAGAAGGCGGAGACCGAAACCGCCTTGACGAGCCGTTCGGCCTCGACGGGGGAGAAGGACTCCGAAAGGGTGATCGTAAAGGCGTGCGATCCCATCGATATATCTATCTCGATAATGGCGCTCTCGCCGGAAATGAGGTCGTCGCCGGAAAGGGGATCATGGGCGCCCGGCGGTACGTTCGCGATCGAAAGAACCCTGATGGCCGGGATGGCGACCTTGAAATCGAAGGAGAAGGTGCTTGTCGTGGCGTTTCCCGCCCTGTCCTCGACTCCTTTCCCGATCGTGATCGCGTATTCCTGTTCCGGCTTCCATTCAAGGTCCTCGGGGTAGGCAAGTATCTCGAGGTCGCTGATATCCCGGATAACGAGGTCGATATCCGGCTCGATCCCGAATCGGCTTTTCAGGGTACCGGTATCTATGGGCTCGGGAAACGAGAGCAGGATACCCATGCCCCGGGCCATCGAGCCGACGGGGTATCGGATCGATGCGTCGGCGATATCGACGGCGAAGATCCCGGGCGCGCCGACCGGCTCGCTGTCGAGATACGTTCGGAAGGTCCCGGCGCCGGAACGCTCGAGCGCCTTCCCCTCAATGTCGGAGAGGGACTCAGCGACCGTCCATCGGTATCGCTTCATGCCCTCCCACCCGTCAACGGGCGACACGATGACCGTGTATCCATCGTCGATGATCTCCATGGCAAGATCCCTGGGCGGCGACACGGAGATATGGCGGTCGAGCATCGTACCGTCCATCTGTCCGCTGAAGCGAAGACGGATCGGCTCACCGGTCCCGACGATGGCGTCGTCCGGAGGCGTCCATGAAACCAGGGCTGGGCGCGCGGACGATGAGATGTAATAAAAGCGGATCGACGCGCGCGCCGGAAATTCGCGCCCGTCGGAGGCATATACGGTGCCCTCGCAGATTAGCTCGTATCTGGTGCCCGGCGACCATGCCCCGGCGGGCTCTATGGTCATGCGGTTGCCCTTCCAGAGGGCATCGAAGGCGATCGACCCGGAATCGTCCCTGACGACGACGCAACGCTCTGCCCGCGCCCGGTCGACGTCGAGGCCGAAATCGACCCAGAGTCGATCACCCTCGCCAAGGACCGTCAAGTCGGTTGACGGATGCATCGTCAGGTCAAGCGCCGAGACGTCGACGACTCCGCATGAAGGGACTATGCAAGCCGACCAGAGCAGGGCCAGGGCGCCGAATCCGGGCGTAAGCCTATTCGCATACCGTGACATCGTCGCCCTCCCCGAGAAGGGGCGTCGGTTCCAGGACTATCCGCTCCCCGTCCTGCAGGCCCCCGCGTATCTCGATCTCGTCCCCGCGCTCGATGCCAAGGGCAACCTTTCGCCTGAAAACCTTTCCGGCCCGCACGGCCATGACCACGCCTTCGGCGTCGGCCCGTTGAGCGAGGCACGATAGGGGGACGAGGGTTTTCCTCGCGGGGCTTTCCGTCGATACCCTCACGCGGGCGAACATACCGGGGCTTATCCGGGTCCCGGCGCCACGCACGATCGCCTTTACGGTAAAGTTGCCGGACTGCGGGTCGACCGCGGGCGATATAATGTCGAGGACCCCGCGAATCGGTCCGCCCTGAAGTGCGTCGACGATTATGAGAGCCTCCATGCCCGTCTTGAGGCGGTGCAGGTTTTGTTCATTGACGGGAAACGCGACCCAGACGTCATCGGCCCCGAAGACCGTGATGACCCGCTCGCCTTCCTCGACGCGCTCTCCCGGTTCCTTGTACAGGGCCCCTACGACGCCGGCAATGGGCGATTCGAGCGTCAGTTCGTCGATAAGCGCGAGCGCGGATTCGTGCTCGATCGTCGCCGACCGTTCGTTGGCCAGCGCGACGTCAAGCTCCGCCTTTTGCGTCACCGAGTTGATGTCCACCAGGAGTTCCCGCTTTCGGGATTCGTCAAGGGGTACCTCGTAACCGGCGCCCAAGAGGTCCTCATCCCTCAATCCTATGCTGGAAATGGCGAGTTCTTTCCTGAGGATATCGATCGATGATCTGCGGTCCTCGATGGAGTAGAGCGCCGAGCGCATCGCTTCGGCCGTGATCCCCCCGACGCTGAACACCTGTTTTTTGTCGCGGTAGTCGTTCTCCGCCAACTCGAGAAGCCGCTCTCCCTGGGCGATCTCGATCTTCTTCCTTTCGACCGTCAGGAACAGGGACTCGATCTTTCGGCGCCATTCGGTATACTTCGTTTCCGCCAGCGTGGCCGCGGCCCTGGCCGTTTCCACCGCCGCCTCGGCCTGATCCCTCCTGATGGTAAATTGAGGGTTTGAAAGCGACGCTACAAGCTGACCCTTGCGCACCCGGTCTCCTTCCCTGAAGGCTATCCTCTCGACATTGCCATCGACCGCGCTGGCGACGTCGCTCTTGCGCGTGAACAGGACGGTTCCGAACGACTCTATCTCCTCCGAGATATCCCTGGCCTGCACGAGGCAGACGCGAACCTCCTTTACGGGCGTATGCAACGCGTCCTCGGCGCCATCCACGCCGCATGAAGCGAGATTTCCGACGATCGCGACAAGGCCGGCGATGAAGGCGCCGAACATCCGGGACTCACGGCGCCGGACTGTCGGGATTATCCGCAATGTATCCCTGTTATGCCCCATCTTTTCCTCCGTACAGGGCGAGCTCTCCCGCCCGAATTCCCGCCAGGTCCTCTATAGTTCGCTCGGCCTCCATGAGCGACCGGATACCCGAATACAGTCGAAGCCTTGAATTCAAGAAGTCGTTCGTTCCCTCGAGGTACTCGAGCCGGGTAATCTGACCCAGTTCAAGCTGGACGGACAGGATGGCGAGCCTGCGTTCCTGCAGTCGCAAGTTATCCCCCGCGAGCCGCTGTTCCATCGCGAGCCGCTCGTAATTGAGAAGAGCCTGCTCCAGTTGGAACAGGATGTCTTTCTCGAGGCTGGATAAGCCCTCCAACGCCTCCATCATGGCTATGCGTGCGAGCTGCTCGTCCACGAGGAATTCAAGACTGTCCGATGTCCGGGCGCTTGAGGACGCGGACCGTCCGTATTCGATTCCGGGGTTTGTCGAGAGACCGAAGGATACCGTTACCGGCATAAAACTGAAAGGAAAACTGCATCGCGCCCTCAGTCCCCAATTTGGACGTTGAAGGGGATATCCGTCGCCGCTCATCTGCATCGTCGCCTCAAGGTCGACGTCGGGTAGCCATGAAGCGCCGGAAATTCTGTCGGTAATCCTGAGTTCCTCCACCCCGTACCTTCCCTGGATGAGAGAGGCATTCCCCTCGAGGGCTTCCTTCTTCAGCGCATCGACGGACGATCTCAGGTCAAGGCCGGTATAGCTTCCGTCAATCCCGGTCTTAAGGGCTATCTTGGCCCCGGGCGCGAGACCCGTGATCTTCTTGAGGCTGTACTCAAGGGAAAGGAGCTCGGTCTCGGCCGAGAACAGATCTTGCGCGGCAAGGGAGTTCTTGAGTCTGGTTTCGATCAGGTCGATCTCGGTAATCATCCCAAGCTCGAATTCCTTTTGCGCGATCGCGCAATGACTCGCGGTAATCGCCTCCTGTTCGCGCAGGGCAACCGTCTCGAGCTGAAGGAGATGAGCCCCGAAGAAAGCCTGAAAACACGCGTCCCGTATTCCGTCCTCGCTTTCCGTCACGAGGAGATACTGCGCGTCGAGATTGAGGCGCGCGAGATTTCGGTTCATGCCCCTTCTGCCGCCCCTGCTTATCGGCACGCTCAGGGACGCCGCCGTCGTTATGGTATCCGTGTCGTTCGCCCCGTATCGCGTCGTTCTTGAATCCGTGAGACTGAGATTGAGAGTCGGCGCGTAATCCCAGAGCGTAAGGCCGATCCGCCTCTCCTCGGAGAGTATCCGCAATCGCGCGGCCTTGAGCTCGACGGAGTGGCGGAGACTCATACCGCATGCCTCCTCGAGACTGATCGATATCGCGGATTCCGCCGTCGCCGTGGGGACCAAGAATATCGAAATGGCCAGGGCCATGGCGGGGATGGCGGTCGCGGGGTTCCCCGAAAAGCGCGACCGTGCCGTCATCTCAGCTCGCCTTCCATCTCGTCGAAGAGATCGTCGAGGGCCTCCTCGAGAAAAGCGAGGGAATCGAAGGAGTCCTCCCCGTCGTGAAGGTACGACGCCCGCAATATAGTCCCGCCTTCGCGGTCCCGAATATCCGCCAGGATCGCGAGGGAAACGAAGGTTTTGAATCCCTTGACGTAGCTCTTCTCGCGAAGGTATATCCTGAGCGCGCTCGCTCCCTCGCCGCCCTTGCCGGTGGGTATCAGCGCGATTCCGTTCTTCGCGGCAGAGGCCGCGACGATCCCCTCAAGCGCCTCTCCGGATGATGCATATGAATAGATAGCTTCCGTGTATATGCCGCCCAGTTCGAGAGGGGCGATCGGCCCAGATTTTCCCGACCGGCCCGGGCCGGGAATAACCTCTATCCTGGTCGATGCGCAACCGGCGAGCAGGAAAACAAGAAGGATCGGAAATGCCCGGCTTCCCTGACGCGTCATTGGCTAACCCCCTTTCGTATCCTTTCTTCAAGTTTGGACAGCGGCCGCGAAAGGACGCTCTCCGGCGAGAGAAACGCCCGTGACCGGCCGAGGTGGAAGAGGGCGCGCTCACCCTGTCCGAAGCGGGTATAGATCAGCGAAAGGGAGAGCTCGACGCGCGCCAGCTCGTCCCCGAAGGAAGCGGCCCTGGAATAGAAATCGATGGCGTCCCGCCCCTTGCCCCTCGCCTCGCTGAGCTCGGCCATGAGCTGCAGCAGGCGCGGATCATCCCCGTTGAACTCGAGGGCCCTCTCGAGTTCGCGCCCGGAATCGTCGAGTCGGCCGAGCGCGAGATACGACCGGACGAGCCAGATCTGGGCGTCGGCGTATCCCCGTATCCTTTCTGTAAGGGAGACGAGTATCCGCTCGGCCTTGTCGGGCGCCCCGATCATGAAATGGCATTTTGCCAGAAGCAGGAGCGCCTGGTGGCTTTCCCGTGAGGGCCTATCCCCAGCGCCAAGTTTCTGAATCGCCTCGGCGTACTCGCCCCGCAGATAGTGGGCTTTGGCGCCTTTGTATGCCTCGAGCTCATCTTCGCCCATGCCCCCGGAACGGCACGAGGCAATCAGTATGCCCACATAGAGAACGGTCGCGAGAATCGACGCGGTCATCGGTTCATGGACCGATGAGCGCATCGATCCGTGTTTCTTGTACGGCGGTATCATGCATGGCCCCTGATGTATGTCGCGCGATTGTCATGCCGTTGGCCTGTTTTTTTGATCGATTTTTTAGCCGTTTTTCCATGAAGGCGCGAAAAAGCATACGCATGCCGCATCGGCGGAAATCTCATGGCTTGAACGGCTCTTCTCGCGGGGGTATAATCCGGTACATGGATTCCATTCTTTTCAGGCTCGTCGTGAGCCTTTTCGCGGGATTGCTCCTCGGCCTCGAGCGCCAGATGCATCGCCAACCGGCCGGGCTCAAGACGCATATTCTTATCTGCACGGGCTCAACCCTGCTGATGATCCTGTCCCTGCTCCTTGCCGGCAACGTGCAGCTCTTCGGGGTTGGCCTCCTGGGCGCCATCAAGGGGACGTCCGTTTCCGGCCTGTCGGGCGACCCGGGCCGGCTTGCTTCCCAGGTCGTGTCGGGAATCGGATTCCTGGGCGGCGGCGCCATCATCAGGCAAGGCTTCAACATCAAGGGCCTCACGACGGCCGCGACCATCTGGGTTTCGGCGGCTATCGGGCTCGCGATCGGGCTTGGCGCCTACGCGGCCGCCGGCCTTACGCTTTCGTTCGTCCTCGCGACCCTGTTCGTGCTTGAGCGTTTCGAGGCCCGTTTCTTCCCCGGCAAGAACGTCAAAACCCTCTTTTTGGTCTTCGAGGAAAAGGCGTTCAGCTTCGCCGTTCTCGAGCGGGAACTCTGCTCGCTGAGGGTCGCCATAGACAATACCGACGTCGCTAAAACCGTCTCGTCCGACCGGATAAAGCTGACCCTTCAGGTACACGTACCCGCGAGAATGGAATACGCTGCCCTCTGCGACGCCCTCAAGCGATCGGGAACCCTCGTGCGCATGGAGCTTACCGCGAATGAAAAGCCGTCTCGATAAACTGCTTGCGGACAACGGCTGGGGATCGAGGCGGGACATAAAGCGCCTTCTCAGGGAACGTTCCCTCACCGTGAACGGGGCGGCTTGCCGGGATCCATCGATTCACGTCGATCCGGAGACGGATGTCCTTGCCCTTGACGGTATTCCCCTCATGATCCGGGAATTCGTCTATCTCATGTTGAACAAACCGGCCGGGGTCGTTACGTCGACCAGCGATCCGGACCACGCGACGGTGATCGACCTGCTCGGCGAGCCCTGGGCCTCGATGGGCCTGTTCCCGATCGGGCGCCTTGATCGCGATACCGAGGGCCTTCTCGTGATAACCAACGACGGGCCGCTCACTCACCGCCTTACCGCCCCGAAGTCGGGTTGCCCGAAGGCGTATCTCGCGCGGCTTCGCGATCCGGTCGACGAGGCCCTCTTTCGCGAGTACGAGCGGAGCTTCCGCGAGGGGGTTTCATTTCATGACGGCTATACCTGTATGCCCGCCTCCCTGTCCCGCGCCATGAAGGCCTGCGTCGCCACGCCTGGCGATGCCATGACGGCCGCGCCCGGGGCGAACGCCTTGCGGGATTTCAGGGTCGTGATCCATGAGGGGAAATACCATCAGGTTAAAAAGATGTTCAAGGCGGTCGGAAACGAGGTCGCGTTCCTCAAACGGCTGTCCATGGGGGGACTCGATCTTGATCCCGCCCTCGCGCCCGGCGCTTTCCGGGAGTTGACGGCGGAGGAGATACGGTTATTGCGGGAAGGGCCTGGCGGGAAAGCCTGTGGGCATCCGCGGGCCGAGGTTGATCTGACGGCGAAAGGGGATGATTGAGATGAACTTCGAAGATTCTGCGTGCGAAATCCGAGAGATGGATGAGGGCCTTATCGGGGAGGCTCTTGAGGTATACCGATGGTACGTTCGCAATTCGACGGCCACGTTCCAGATCGGGGAGCCGACGGAAGACCAGATGCGTTCCATTCTTTTTTTCGGGAAAAGCCGATACCGGTCATTCGCCCTGTTCGCGGAAGGCCGCTTCGCGGGATACGGGATCGTAACCTGTTTCAAGCCGCGGGAGGCATACGACCGTACCGCCGAGGTGACGATCTATCTGTCTCACGAGCGTACTGGGAAGGGCTATGGACGGGTTTTACTTTCGCGTCTTGAGGCGTTCGCCCGCGAACAGGGTATACGCGTCCTCGTCGCGCTCGTAACCGGGGAGAACGAGGCAAGCCGCAAGCTCTTCGGGCGATCCGGTTATGACCAGTGCGCGCATTACCATGAAGTCGGGCAGAAGTTCGGCCGCCTTCTCGATCTCGTGTGCTTCGAGAAAAAACTGTAGCGCCCCACCGGTGTCGGCAGGGCGCTCAAACGATATGGGGAACGTCGCGACGGTGCCTGTAACGGCAGATCGCCTACCAGCCTCCCGAAGCCCCGCCGCCGCCGAAACCGCCGCCGCCGCCCGAGAAGCCACCCCCGGAAAAGCCCCCGCCCCCTAAACCGGAACCGCCGCCCCAATGGCTGTTACGGCGCGAGCCGGAGAGCATGGATCCAAGCAGGAAGGGCAAGAGAAAACCGCCGTGCCCCCTGCGGCCGGCGCCCGCGGACATGATCAGCATGAACACGATCAGAAATACGATGCCCGCAAGTCCGTTTTCGCCGGAGCCGCCCCTGGAAGGGGGATTTCTCACTGATTCCGACACTATCTCGGTGTTGCCCGTAGCGATGCCGACGATGTTCTTCACCGCCTCGGCGATACCCTGGCCATACCTTCCTTCCCTGAAGTGCGGCGCCATGACGTTGCGTATGATGAGCCCGCTCTTCGCGTCCGTCAGTTCGCCCTCAAGGCCGTAACCGACCTCTATGCGGACAGCCCTGTCGTTGACCGCGACCAGGAGCAGGACGCCGTTGTCGACGCCCTTTTGCCCGAGTTCCCATTTGTCGGCGACCCGCATCGAAAAATCCTCGAGCGAGTCCCCTTCCAGCGACTTGACGGTCAGAACGGCGACCTGAACGCTCGTCTGGCCGTTCACGGACGTAAGGTAATCCGCGACCGCCGCTCGCTCACTGGGGCTCATTACCCCCGCAAGGTCGTTGACGGGGCCGTCCATCGCCGGCGCATCAAGCGCCGAAAGCGGGAGAAGGGCCGTCAGGGCGAGAATGGCGGCGGAGAGCAGGGCCTTTACGGCGAGTCGCCCGGGAAGGCGATTCTGCCTCGCCGGCTTCCGCAGGGGATACAGCGCGTTCATTCGCCGCCCCCGAGGAGGACGAGGCCGTTCGCGAGCTCGTCGGGATTATCCTTCTTCGCGGGAAAATTCTTCTCGAGAATATCCCCGCATGACGCAATCGCCTCGAGGAGGGCGTCGGCGAGCCTTCCTTCCTTGACGCCCGCCGCGATCTTGTCGGCCATGGCATTCCATACCGGCTGTTCGATCTTGCCGTTGATGCCCGTGTCCGCGAGAATCCGAACCTCGCGTTCCATGAGGGAGATGAATATCAGGATGCCGGTATGCTCGTGCGTCCCGTATACGCCGCTTTCCACGAAGTGTCTGAGGGCCCTCCGGTATACGGCTCGGGTCCGGTCTTCCTTCGGGACGACGAGGCGGTCCACGAAAGGCACGTTCGCGAGAAAGAAGAATACGCCCATCGCCCCGAAAGACAGTACGCCGCACGCGGCCGTCGCGTACCAGGCCGGCAGGTGCCAGGACAGGCGGTCGAGAAGGCCGCTTATCCCGGAATGGAGCGAAAGTGTCAGGGCGAACGCGAGGGCCCCGAAGATGACCGCCGCGAAGAGCTCGCGGAAGGAATAGTCTGCGCTCTCCCCGGTCGCGGCCAGGGCGATCTCGCCAGTCGTGCGGGACTCGGCGCTTGCCACGGCTTCGGCTATGCGGTCAAGATCCTCCCCGGAAAGCCCGAGGCGTTTCATCAGGGTTTCCGGCTTCATTCGAACGACACCGTCGGGGCCGATTGGGCTGACTCGTCCGCGGAGAAATAGGGTTTCTCGCGGAAGCCGTTCATGTTAGCTATGATCGAGCGGGGAAACTGCTTGATGAACACGTTGTACGACTTGACGACGTCGTTGTAGCGCTTTCTCTCGACCGTGATGCGGTTCTCGGTTCCCTCGAGCTGATCCTGGAGGGCGAGGAAATTCTGGTTCGCCTTGAGGTCCGGGTAATTCTCCGTCACGACGAGGAGCCGCTGAAGCGCGCTGCCGAGTTCTCCCTGCGCCTGCTGGAAGCGCTTGAAGGCCTCGGGGTCGTTGAGCACCTCGTCGGAGACGTTCATCACCCCTCCGGCGCGTGAGCGTGCCTCGGTGACGCCCATGAGCACGTCCGATTCATGCGAGGCGTAGCCCTTGACTGTCGCCACGAGATTGGGTATCAGGTCGAAGCGGCGCTGGTACACGTTCTGGACTTGGCCCCACTGGCCCTTTACCTCTTCGTCCATCGAGACCATGGCGTTGTAATTGCCGGCGAAAAAGCGGTACACGCCAAAGCCCAGCACGGCTATCACGGCGAGAACTATCAAAAGAATCTTTATTCCCTTGCTCATATTTCCTCCAGAGAAATGGATACTTGCAGTCAAAGGTACTTAAAAGGGGATGGAGGGTCAAGGATCGGTCGATGCCCCGTTCTTGAGATGCAGGGGCGTGCATACCGTATGCGCGTCGTTCGGCCATGAAAAGCCCGCCCTCTGCGCCATACCGTCCGCCTCCGCCGGCCCCCAGCTTCCGTTGTCGTACGGGCTCAGGGGCACTTTTCCGCCCTTCCACGCCTTCAGCACCGGCTCGGTTATGCGCCAGCAGGAGACGACCTCCCGGTCCGACGCGAACAGGGTTTGGTCCCCGCGCATCGCGTCGACCAGTACGCGTTCATAGGCCTCGTGCTGGATGCCGGGAAGCTTCCCGCTGTAGCAAAAGTCGAGTTGAACCTCCTCGAACGCGGCCTCGAAGCCGGGCTTCTTGATCCTGAGGTCGATGACGATGCCCTCGTTCGGCTGGATCCGTATCGTCAGCATGTTTCCCCGCCCCGGCAGGGCTCCGTCCCTGAAGACGACGTTGATTTCGGTTATCTTTTCGCGTATCGCCTTCCCCGTCCGGACGAAAACCGGGACTCCCCGCCATCGCGCGTTCGCTATGGACAGTCTGAGCGCCGCGTAGGTTTCGGTTTCCGATTCGCCCTTGCCGGTTTCCCGACGGTAGGTCGCGTACTGACCCCTGACGGTCCGGGAAGCCATGAGTCTCTTCGCCGGCGGGCGGATGTCCGCGAGCAGGCGCTCCTTTTCCCGGTGGATCGCCGCGTCGTTCATGGTTGACGGCCGTTCCATGGTAACGAGGGCGAGGAGCTGGAGAAGGTGACTCTGCACGAGGTCCCGAAGGGCGCCCATGCCCTCGTAGAAAGCCGTCCTTCCCTCGATTCCTATCGACTCGACCGCGGTAACGATGATGTGGCTGATGTGGCGACGGTTCCATATCCCGCTGAACAGGGGGTTTTCGAACCGGAAGGCGAGGATATTCTGCGCCGTTTCCTTCGCGAGGTAATGATCGATGCGGTAGATCTGCCTCGGGTCGAATCTGGCGGAAAGGTCACGGATCAGGCCCCTGGCGGAATCGAGGCTATAGCCGAAGGGTTTTTCGATCAGGAAACGGCATTCCCTGACGCCGGGTTCATGGCGGTTTATGTCCGGCTCCCCGAGCCGTCCGGTAACCGTTGCGAAGAGCGTGGATGGTATGGCTAGGTAAAAAACCCTGTTGATGGGCGTTCCCGCCATGGCCTCGATACGGTCAAGCTCGGCCGCGAGACGGCCATACTCGCCCGTTTCGCCGATGTTCATGTCGAATATCGTGAGCATCCTTGCGAGAAACGAGATCGTCGACTCGACGTCGGGGGAGGGCGAGCCGCCCACATGATCGCCCGCGTCCCGCTCCGCCCGTTCCCGCATCCCCGCCAGTATCTCCCCGGCCGTCGTGCCCCTGCGCGAGATTCCCAGTATCCTCAGGCCCTCCGGAAGAATCCCGAGGGACGCGAGGTTGAAGAGGGCGGGAAGGAGCTTTCGCCGCGCGAGGTCGCCCGTTATCCCGAATATGACAAGGATGGTTCTGGATAATCGTTCCATCACGCGTTCCCCGCGTTGAAGACGGTATAGATGACGGATTCGCCCGCGAGGGCAAGCGCGCGGACCGGTTGTTCGATCATGCCGCCTTCCGATGCCAGGTCTTCGATGGCCTGCCGTTTCGATTGATCAAGGGCGCATGCCGCGGCGAAATCCATGCGCGCGATAAAGGCCGGCGTTACGGTAATGCGGTGGTAGAGGGGAGACCGATACTCCGTCGCCATGATCTTGCTTTCGGGGGAAATACGGCTTGCGGGGCTTTCGGGGAGGATCCCGGCCGTATGCCCGTCGGCGCCAATGCCGAAAAGGCCCGCGATGAAGAGCTTTCCCCTTTCGCGCCGAAGGGCCGCCTCGGAGAGGTACGCGTCGAAGCGCCGGACGGTTTCCTCGGGACTGGCCAATCCATGGTCATCGCCCGAAAGCACGGGAAACGCGTCGAATCGCGCCGGATCGAGCCCGTTTTCCAGAAGGAGCCGCCAGTTCGAGTCCCCATGTCCCGCCGGACCATACCGTTCGTCCGTCAGGGTTACCGAGAACAGGCCTTTAAGGGCCTTCCGGCGATCATGAAACGATTCCGCAAGACGATCGCAGACCGATACCGCTACGGGAGAAGTCGAGCCGCCCGACACAAGGAAAAGAACGGCCAGGCCCGATTCGATCCGGGAGGAGATTCTAGAAACAAGGGCGTCCCGTACCGCGCTCGCCGCCGGTACCTGCTCTATCGTCATACGCCCAAGTATATGCGCAAAGGGAATGAAAATGGAAGTCTGCTCCAAGGAAGTTTCGGTTTTTCTCTGTACACGGGGCGTCTTGTCCATTATGATTACAGTCAGAGTCAATAGATGATGGATATCACAGAAATTCGCGACGAGATGCAACGATGCAGTGCCTCGACAGAACAGGTTTTCACCAAACTTGGCGAGGCGTTTCCCTCCCTACTTACGATCGGCGACGAAACCGGGTCGACGTCATCGCTGCCGGGTCTCGAGGGCTTGCTGGCCAGCCTTACCGATGGGTTTTCGTCGGGCCGACAGGACGAGATGGCCTTTTTTCGCGAGTACGACGCGCGGAATTCGGCCCTTTTCGACTCCCTTAACGAACGGATGTCCGCCCTTGACCGGATACACGAGCGGGTTACCGCCATTCGAACCGATTCGGAGGAGCTGGAACTGATCTCGCTCAACGCGATGGTTATCTCCATAAAGTCGGGCGAAAAGGGCCGCGCCTTTTCCTGCATTACCGAGAACCTCAAGCGGCTGTCGGCCCAGATGATAAGTCTGTCGAACAACCTGATGAGGGCGGAACGCAAACTCCTGGACAGGAACGATGATTTCAAGAAATCCTTTTTATCGGTGACGACCGCGCATGACGGGGCTTCCACGAAGGGGGACGCCGCCGCGGACGTCGTCATCCTGCCGATACTGGCCTCCGCGACGGACTCCCTTACGGACATGAAGCGGGCCGCCGCCCTTATCAAGGCCCCGATCAGGGAGGCGATGGCGGGCATACAGCTTCAGGATATCATTCGCCAGTCGATCGACCAGATCATCCTGGCCCTCAAGGAGATAAGTCCATCCGGGCACGCTATGTCGGTGGAGGAATCCCTCGACCATGTTTCGGTCAATTGCGAACTTCTCGAGATATCCTCGAAGATAGCGTCCGACATAGAGAAAAACCTCGAAAACTCGATAGGCGTCTTTACCTCGAACTGGTCCGAGGTTCACAGGATACTGGACGAGGTCGAGGGCCTCAGGTCCTCTTTCCTTTCGATGTACCTTGATTCCCGCTCGGAGGGGGGAAAATCCCTGCCGAAGATTCTTGGCCGCATAATGGAAAGCTTTACTTCATACATCGGGAAGATCACGGCCTATCAACGCGGGCAAAAGTCCATGGTCGCCAACAGCGACTCAATCGTCACGGAGGTTAAGGCCCTGAAGGCCCTTTTCGAGACCATTCGCCCCATAATCTCCCGGCTTCAGCACGTCCGCATAACGCAGCAGATCGAGGTTGCCAAGAACGCGGCGATCAGCTCCGTCAAGGATACCGTGATGCACATGAGCGACCTTATCGTGCAGGCCGATATCGGGATTCAGGATACCCGCAAGGAGCTCGAGACCTTCATCGCCGGGATCGAGGAACTGACCAGGACGTTTACCGACGACGCCCGCCGGGATTCCCGGGAGTTGGAGCGCATCAAGCAGGACAAGCTCTCGTTCTTCCAGAGGATGCAGGGGTACCAGGACAACCTGGCAAGTTCCCTGGCGCATCTGCAGGTGTATCCCGATTCCTTCCAGGAACTCTGCGGGGAAGTCGACCGTCTCCTCGACGAGCTCCGGAAGGACCGGAACTCGGTCGCGAAGCACGCCGCCTCTTTCCAGGCGTCGATGAAGGAATATCAGCGGGAGAGGGATCGCCTCTATACCGTCGCGGCCATCGACCATTGGGACATACGTAACGACCGCCTGAGGGAACTCGTCGAGCGGTTTACCATTACCGCGCACAAGGAGGTCGCCGGAAAGATCGGCGGCTTCGACGTCGAGGGCGCGGGGCTTGAGTCTGTGGAGTCGGGGGACGTAACGCTGTTTTTCTAAGCGGGGAACGACGGTCGCTATTTCCCGATGAGGGCCGCGCCCTCTTCCTTCGAAAGGGGCCGCGCGATCGATACTCCGTACTCGCTCGTCTCGACGACCTTCGGTTGGCCGTCGGCCTTGAGCTCTCCCATGATCTGGACGATCGGGTATTTCGGGTTTTCCGGATTCACGTCTATAACCTGCCCAAGTTTATTGTTCGAGAGCAGCACGTAAAGCCCTATAGGGTAGAGCGAGAGGGAGAACAGAAGGGCGCGCACTATCATTTCGTTATACTGCTTCCCCTGGTTTTTCATGATATCGAGTATTCCCGAATAGGCGTCGCGAGCCTCCTTGTAGGGGCGGGGCGCCGTCACGGCCTCGTACGAACAGGCGACCGCGATGATCTTGGCGTAGATCGATATTTTATCCCGCGCGAGTTTTCTCGGATAGCCTTCCCCGTTTTCGCGTTCGTGGTGCTCGAGTACCCCAAGGCAGATATTGAGGGGAAACGAGAACTCGCGGAGTATGTCGTAGGATATGACCGGGTGGGTAAAGATGGCGTTTTTCTCGACCGGGGTCAGGACCTTGTTCCCCATATATAACTGTGGGGGAAGGCGAACCATCCCTATCTCGTGCAGGATACAGGAAACCCCGAGTTCGATGAGCTTGTGGATCGGGAATTTGAGCTGGAGGCCGATGACTATCGCGTAGACGGTCGAGCGCATGGAATGGACCACGAGGTAGTTGCGGTCGCGGATCTCCTGGGACGGCTGTATGCGGAGCACGAAGCGCTTATTCTCCCTGATAAAGTCGCACATCTCCTTGACGCGGTCCGAGATCGCCTGAAGCTGAAGCTCCTTTCGGGTGACGTATCTGGTATAGATCTCGGCGATGAAATTCTGGTATTCGAGGTATGTGCGCTCGACCATGGAAAACTGCGACCCGTCGTTGACTGATTGAGCGGCTGCCTCGGCGCCGTCTGCCTTTTCGCCCTCTCCTGGATCGATGTTCGCCTCGGAGAGGTTTACCGGGGCGCGAACGATCGCGTGTTCGGTCGTGTGCCCCTCGGAGAATACCTTGAGGAATTCCCAGTCGCGGAGCGCCCGCTTGAATTCGGCCGAGATGGGAACACCCGGCGTGAGAAGGACGAATTTTTTGTCGAGAAACACATCTTCGGTAAAGAAGAGACCTTCTTGCAATTCCATTACATTAAATGTATTCACTTATCGTTTCCCTTATAGTACAATCCTACACACTTCCAGGAGCTTTGTCATGAAATTTAAAGCGCTCGTCGTCAGTATCAATATCGTCCTGATTTTAACTTTCCTTTGCCTTTTTTTTCTTCCTTTTTTCTTTGTGGCCCCTTCGGTCATGCGGGAACTCTGGCCCAGGAATCTTTTTGCCGCCATTATCTTCGTTTTTACGCTTGTAATCCTGAATTTTGCGTTTATCGGCAACTGGGCGGTGATGGACTTTTTGGAGAAAGAAGATTGGCCCGGTCTCGCTCACTATCTGGAGGTTCGGGTTATCTCCCGGAACAGGTACGGAAAACGAAACGTTCGACTTCTTCTGGAATCCCTCGTCGTACTCGGGGATTTCAGTACAATCGAAAAACTCGCGGCGCAGTTGAAGGATACAAGGCCTCGTCTCTACCGCGAACTTGCGTCTTCTTTGTCCGGGGCGTTCATTCTGGCCGGAAAGTATGACCTCGCGTCCGGTACCGCCGTATTCGCGATCGGTAACGGCAAGGGACTCCGGCGCGACGATCTTGCATGGCTCAAGTTTTACCGGGGGCTTTCCTCGTACATGTCGCGTTCGTACGACAGGGCCCTGCAGGACTTCGTACCCCTGTGCGCGGAATCCGACGATCCCCTGATAACGGCCATCGCCGGCTACCTCTGTTCCGTTTCAGGAAAGCGGCTCGGGGAGACGGGCGACGGTTCCGGCGAAATCGCCGGGGCAGCCAGGGCAGCGAAGGAACGCGTCAGGGGGAAAATCTCCAAAAAGTCCTGGAATCGGTATGTAGATCGCGCGAAAGAGGATATCAGGATCGTCATCCTCGGATCGCTTATCAATCAGGCAGGCGTCTGGCTCTATGACTGATGACGGTTCCCCGGAACCGGGCGCAAAAAAAAAGACCGTATCTGTCGATACGGTCCGATCGCATGCAGACGGTGACTGGACGTCACTCTCGTTCACCGTCAAGGCATTTCAACCTGTTGTATTATAAGTATCGGAACGAGTGCGGGAATCCTTAACTGAATTTCGCTATGAGTTCGAGGTTTTTCTCCGCCGCGGCCGAAAGTCTCCCGTAAAAGCGTCTCGAGGCCTCAAGCGGCGGGTATTCCCCGTTCTTCGCGTTTTCATCCCCGGCGAGGGAGAAAACCATGGCCGCAACCTCTTTCGCGGGATGGTTGAGTATCTTTTTGTCGATTGCGTTCAACCGTTCCAGCAACACCCGGTCTCCCCGGGCCGCCGCTCCCTTTCGGCATAACCGCTCCGCGTCCCGCGACAGGGTCAGGATATTCTCCAGCGCTCCCTTCAACTCCTCGAGGGCATCCTGGAACAATCCGTCACCGTTCGATTCCTCCGCGCACGCGCCGTCGAGGAGGGCGTCAATCCGCTGACGGACCGGGGCCAGGGTGAGGGCTTCCCCGGGGCTGGCCGTCCGGAATCCGGGTATTCGCACCCCCTCAGGGGTGAGGGTGAGGGTTGTATGATCCGGGTATCGCGAAAGCCTGCTTTCGAACCACCATGCGTACAGGAGAAGGCGCTTATCCGTCAGGACCTGCTTGCCGAGGTAATCGGGAACCCCGAAGAGACCCGTCGAGGTCAATGCGAGCATACCCGCCGTCTCCGCGGGTGCCATGCGCCCCGATACGGTATGGGTCCGTTCCTCGAAGAGGCTCCCGGTAAAATGGGTTTTCTTTCCAGGATAGCCGAGGTCGAGGCCCGCCATGTAGATTTCGGAGGCGCCGAGAAAACGCGCGAAATCCCAGGCCGTCGTGGAAACCGAGCCGCCGGCGCCGAGTTCTCCCCGATACCCCGTGCGCGATTCGAGGAATTTCCCGAGGGGGAAGAGGGAGGAACACAGGAATATCTTCCGGCACCGGAAACGGAATACTGCCGGCCAGGCGGCCGATTCCGTGATCAGGACGCTCGAAGGGGATGAAAGTCCGTCGAGATGCCTGAAATTCCAGTATTGCGGGTCGACCAGGACGATGAAGTCGGGCTCGACTCCCGAACGGAGACAGGCCCTGACCGCCGTGTCGACGGCGATGACGATGAACCGCTTTCGGAGTTCGGGAAGGTGCGGCAGTATCCGGTCAAGAGAGGGCCCCGCGGCGAGGACAAGGACGGGAAGACCGGACGCCAACCCCTCGAAAGGGGCTATCCCGGGCCTTGACCCGAGTTCCTTGAGGTTGCGGCACATATTCCTCAGCCATAGTCCGCCGAATTTTCTGAGGGTATTCGCGTTGATCTCCCGTTTTTCCCGGTTTCTTGAGGCGAGGGTGCGGAATTCCTCCCACCAGGGTTTGTTGACCGACATCAGCGCGGGGGATTCGTGGACGTGAATCTCGGGATGGCCGATCCGCTCGGCGACGAGGGCCGCCTCGTGCGCGGGTATTCCGACGGCGATCACGAGGTTCGGGTGGTCGAACAGGCGGTCAAGGGGCCGCGAGGCGAGGGCGGATATGAAGACGAAAAGCTCCGGCTCAAGGAGGATGACCGTCGACGCGGGGAATTTGGCGGAATACAGTTCTGGCAGGTAGGCGAGTCCCAGTCCGCAAAAAAGGCAGCCCTCGTCCGCAAAGCGGCCGGATTCGGCAAGAGTCCGCTCGGCCTCCCGCAGTGGATTGACGCGGGAATGGAGGGCCGTCCCGTTTACCGCGAGGCTCGGGTATCCCGACGAGGTCGTCAGGATCTCGAAGGAAGCGGGAACCAGCGCGAGAAGCTCGAGGGACCGTTCCCTCGAGTCGAGGCCGAGAAGGGCGGCAAGCTCGGGAAAGCGCCGCGAGAACAGCGCCCGGTTCGCCTCGAAGACCTCACTCAAGGCGGAGTTCAATGGTCATTCCCTTTTCGATAGATGCGCCCGGGGGCGGGGATTGCTCCACCACGTACCCGTCGCCGGTTATTACCACGACGATGTCCCCCCTCTCGAGGAGGCCCGTCAGCATGCGCTTGGATACGCCCGTCAGGTTCGGCATGACGGCCCCGATTTTTACCGGGCTGTTCGCGGGCACCGGGATGATGCCGGTATGCCTGACGGACGGGGCTTGCGCCCGCCCGATGCCGAGGTAGTCGATGATCACGTTCGCCGCGACCGAGATAACGGGCGCGGCGACCCGTCCGCCGTAGGTTTCCCCTACCGGCTTCACGATCGCCAGGTACAGGATTATCTGGGGGTCGTTCGCCGGAAATATGCCTATACAGCTCGAGATGAAGTTGACGTCGCTGTACCCGCCCTGACCGGGATCGGTCATCTCGGCCGTTCCCGTCTTGACGGCCATCGGGACGTCGCCGACCGAGGCCTTGATCCCGGTGCCCGATTCGGAGGTTGTCTGCATGTAGTCGAGGATATGCCTCGCCGTCTCGGCGCTTATGATCCTGCCGAGGCTCTTGCGATCATGCTCGTATACGGGCAGCCCATCCCTGGTGTACAGGCGCGAAAGGAGGGAAAGCTTGACGCGCTCCCCGTCGTTGGCGAGGGCGGTCGCTGCCTCGACCATCTGGAGGGCGGAGACGGATATCTCCTGGCCGATGGCGATGGTCGGCTTGGACCGTAACGACCAGCGCGACGCGGACGAGAATATCCCGGCCGTCTCGCCCGGCAACTCGATGCCCGTTTTCGACCCGAATCCGAAGGCCCGCAGCTTTTTCTCGAAAGCCGCGGGTTCTGCCCCCTCGGCCATCTGCGCCGTCCCGTCGTTGCAGGAGAATCGTATGACGTCGCGGGGCGTGACCCATCCGTGGTGATCAAGGCACTTGATGCTGATCGTCTCCCCGCTCGAGGTCGTCATGGAATACTTGCCGTCGCAGAGGTACAGCGACCCGTTCGAGGAAGCCCCGAGATCCATCAGGGCCGCGACAGAGAATATCTTGAACACGGAGCCCGGTTCGTAGGCGTAGAGGGCGGGACGGTCCTTCCGCTCGGATTCCGTGCTCGTCGTGAACGCGTTGAGGTTCGCGGAGGGATCGCTTATATACGCGAGTATCTCGCCCGACCGCGCGGAGGCCGCGATCATCATGACCGCCTCCGCCTTCGTTTTTTTCATGGTATCGGCGGCGATCTTCTCGAGCTCGTACTGGAGGGATCCGTCGATGGTCAACATCACGTTGTAGCCTTCCTTGACGGTTCCGTCAGCCGCGACGGGCGGCGACAGGATGTCCTGGAAGGAATACTCGACGCCCGTCAGTCCCTGCCCGTCGTCGCCGAGAAAGCCGACGATATGCGAGGCGAGCGATTTTTCGGGATAGGTCCTGCTCATGACCGGCTCGAGGCGGATGCCCCTAAGCCTGTTCCGGGAAACCACCTCCGCGATCGCGGCCTTTTCGCCCTCGCTGATCTTTTTCTTGAGATAGAAAAAATCGGCGCCTTCCTCGTTCAACCGCGACAGGAGCTCCCCCTCGGGGATGGAGCACGCCGAGCCGACGCTGCCCGCGAAGAGTTCCTTGTCCTCGATCGCGGATCTCGTGATGGCAATATTGTATAGGGTTGTCTGAACTGCCAGGATCTTGCCGTTCCGGTCGAGGATGGAGCCTCGTTCCGTCATGATGCGCGGCTGCACGGATTCCGGGCGGTGAACGAGCATGAAGCGCCCATAGTTAAAGACTATCAGGAGCAAGAACGCCGCTATGCCCGCGAAAAGGACGGTCAACCGGGCGCGGGAGACGAAACCGTTCATCTCCATACGACCTTCCCGCGTAAGCTGTCGATCGAAACGAATCCGTAATCCCTCGAGTCGCGGGATTCTGCCATGTTGTCTCCCAGCGCGAAAATCATATCTTCAGGAACCCGTTCCGAGCATCTCAGATTTTGAAATTGTTCCCTCGAGAGGGGGATTTGGGTTTCTCCGATCAACACACTATAACCCGATTCCTCCGAAAAAACCAGCGGCGTGCCTTCGGTCGCGACGCATCGCTTGACGACGTGGCGCCCGAGCCAGGGGTAGATGACGATGTCCCCTTCCTTTGGCTCGCCCCAACGGAGGAGATAGGAATTGGTGAACGGGACAGGCAGTCCCCACGCGAGCTTGAATTCGACGAGACGGGTACCCTGTGAAAAGGTCGGAAGCATGGAGGGGCCCGAAACGAGCAGAACGTCGAGGACGCACAGCTTCACGAGGAGAGCCGCGAAAACGACTGAGAAGAAGATTCCCGCCTGATGTATGGGTCGTTTCATCGTCATTCCATTCTAATTATCTGTCGGCATTCTGTCGATACTCTTCTTATGGATGTTATCAGCGTTCTTCAGCCCGAAAACCACGTTGAACGGCGGCGTTACCGCGCGTTGCTGAAAAGGCCGGCGGTTCACGAGTATCCGCCGGAGGCTGCCGCGGAAAGCGTGATGAAAACCGGTTCCACGGCCTCGTTGAACGCCCTCCTTCGGGAGTATCCCGCCGTCCTCTCTTTCCCGGCCCTTTTTTTTATCCTGTCCGCGGCCCTCTTCATGATCTCGCCGGCCCTTCAGTACCGGGTCGGGCTGTTCCGCCTGGGCGCCATACGCATGCCCACGGACGTCGCCCTTGAGTCCACGATGCGCGCGCTCGCGCTTCCGGAGGCCACCGCCGAGGAGCTTTCCGGCGACGCGTCCCGCGACTTGCCCCCGTCGATCCGGAGCGTTTCATATTCCGAATACCGCGTCCGGAAGGGGGATACCATGAATTCCATCCTTGCCCGCTCGGGCCTGAAAAGCATAAGTACCCTCCTCTCGGCTAACGGGATCGACAACGCGCGCCGCATCCGCGACGGACAAAGCCTGCGGGTCCCCTCGATGGACGGGATTATCCATTCCGTCTCGCGGGGCGAGTCCCTCGAGAGGTTAGCGAAGCGGTATTCAATCCCGGTCACTGCCCTGCTGGACGCCAACGACCTTTCGGCCTCCTCGATCGCGGTAGGGCAAAGGCTTTTTATCCCGGGCGCGACCCTTTCCTCCAGGGAGCTCCGGAAGGCGATGGGGGAGTTCTTTCTCACGCCGGTAATGGGCAGGTTAACATCTCCCTTCGGCTACCGGAGCGATCCATTTACCGGCGTCAGGAGTTTCCATACGGGGATAGACCTCGCCGCCCCGACGGGAACCCCCGTACGCTCGACGCTGTACGGAAAGGTAGCCACTACGGGGTATTCGAACGTGTACGGAAACTACGTGATCCTCACGCATGACGACGGATATCAATCGCTGTACGGGCACCTGAGCTCGATCGCCGTTCGCAGGGGACAGACCATCGAGCAGGGCGTCCTGATCGGCCGCGTGGGGAATACCGGCTACTCGACCGGAAGCCACCTGCATTTCTCGATTTACAAACACGGAAAGATGATCAATCCCCGAACCGTGCTCAATTAAGCGCGTTCGGCGCGATTGTGATATAATGAAAACTAAAGGAAGCAAGATGGACAAGGTTTCGATTTGCCATTCATGCGGAAGGACGATTGACAGCGCCTTTCCCTATTGCCCCTGGTGCGGCGCCGCAGCCGAAACCGTCTCGCCCCTGACGGAACAATTTGACGAGGTCTTCAACCGGCTCGAGAGCATGCAAAAGGAACACGCGCAGACGCGTATCGTTCGCATGGAAACCGCGCTCGGCGAGATCGAGAGGGAACTGTCCCTGATGCTTTCGGGATCCCATACCGCGTAACAGGAAAAAACGATGAAATCAATTATCAGCCGGATCGTACTGTGTTTGTTGGTCTTGCCCGTATTCGCGGAGATATCCTTCCATGATCCCGATATCAACGCCAAAAACGAGGTTCTCTTCAGCATCGAGTCCGACATACCCGGGGCCCAGGGGTACCGGACGCTTTTCATGAAGGGCGTGGACACCGGCGTCACCGATCAGCTGACTTTTTACCCGGAGGCGATCGAGTCGCTTGCCGGTGGGCGCGTTTTGCAGATCCGGAACCGCTTCGGCACCGGGCGGTACGACACGAGGGGAGGTTCCTTCTCATGGGTTGAGGACAAGCGGCCCTTCGCCCTGGGCGGGTCGATCGGGTTGGGGATGATACCGGAGGTCTCGGTAAGTCCCGACGGCAGATGGCTCGTTTCCGTCGAGCCCGTTACCCCGTCCCGAGGGAGAATGGTTCTTTTCGACGTTCAGAAATCCGTCAGGTACATCCTGGCCGACTCGGTGGAGCGGGGTGAGGTTCCCGTTTCCTGGTCGCCGGACTCGACCGTGATGGTGTATTCCGTTTCGGGAACCCTGTATTTCGCCCGCCCCGAGTCGTTCTTCTCGGTCTCGTCGGTCGACGAAAAATACCGCGTTCTCGGCACCGGATCGGTCAATTGCGTCAGCTGGTACGGATCATCCCGCCTTTTATACATCAGCGGGGTAAACGTGTACCGGATACAAACCCCGGAGCTGTTCGCCCGATCGCTCTATAGCCCCCTGATCGGGGTCGGCGAGTTGGCGGGCAAGCTGTCGTGCGCCTTTCTGCCGTCGACGGATTCCTTCTGCGCTTCCCCCGACGGCTCGGCGATCCTCCATGCCCGCGACAACCGTTGCGTGCAGTATGCCCCGCTAAAGGGCGACGATTATATCGACCTGGCTGGTTCTTCCCAGTTTCCCTGGCTTCTCCTTCCCGGAAATACCGCCCGAATCGAGCTTGTGTGGACGACCGAGGGCGTACCCGTGGTGTTCGCCTCGTCCGTCGAGGACGGAGTGCCGGTCATGAAGGCCTGGCGGCTTTCGGATATTCCGGGAGGGAAAGTCTTCACGCGCTTCCCCGTCCCCGCCGGGACCACGTTCGCGAAAATATCCCATGACGGAGCCTCGATCGCCTTCGTGACTCCGACCACGCTCAGCGTGTACTCAACGGCCTCCTGGAAGGAACTCGCCGAATATCGGGACGAGCGGGCCGTGTCAGCCGCCTGGGCGGACGATTCCAACCTGTTTATCGGTGGAAACGAAACGGTCAGGCGCTGGAATTTCAGGACCGGCGTCTCGGAACTCCTTCTGGTGTCCTCCGTCAACGCGTCGGGCTGGGACGAACAGGGTCTGACGGTTATCGGCGATACCCTGCGCCTCGGCAGATTGAAATACGATGGAAAGATGAAGTGGACCCAGACGGGCAACGCGAGGATACGTCCCGCGTCGGGAGCCAATCCCAACTGGCGGCTCTACACCGATTCGGGCAAGGGATATTACTCGAACATGCTCTACGTGCGCTCGGCCGGCAGTCCCGCCGGCACGAGACCTCTCGTCTTCGAGCCCGAGCCCAGGGGGCGAAACGCCGAGAACAAGGCGCCGGGTACGGCGGCTCCCGCCAAAAAGGACTCTCCCGGTTCCGCGTTCTCGAACGGGTCTCGGACGGCACATCGTCAGGTGGCCCTCGTGTTCGACGCGATGGACGATATCGACGGCCTCCCGGAGATCCTTCACGTCCTTGCGCAGTACCGCGTCAGGGCGACGTTCTTCATTAATGGCGAGTTTATCCGCCGGAACCCGGCCGCCGTCAACGAGATCGTCAAGGCTGGCCATCAGGCCGCATCCCTTTTTTACACGACATGGGACCTTACCGGGACGCAATACCGGATCGACGAGGATTTTATCGTCCGGGGCCTTGCCCGTAACGAGGACGATTTCTATAACGCCACGGGGCAGGAGCTGACCCTCCTGTGGCATGCCCCCCATTACGTAACCTCGCCGACAATCCTGTCGGCGGGCACCCGGGCGGGGTACCGCTACGTGGCCGGGGACGTCACGGTGCCCGACTGGGCGACCGCGGAACAGGAGCGTCTGATGCCCGGGATCTACCGCGGTTCCACGGCCCTCATTGAGGATATCATGCGCGACGTAAAACCGGGCTCGATTGTCCCGGTCAGGATCGGAAGGCCCGAGGGCACGAGATCGGATTATCTGCATGACAGGATTGAGATTCTGGTAAACGCCCTTATCGAGGACGGATACGATATCGTTACGGTTGATACCCTGATACAGGGCGTTCGCTGACCAGACCGTCTACGAGACTCGCGAGAGACTCGATCGCGCGGTACGCGAGGGAGCCCTTCTGGACGCTCCGGTCCGCGACGAGAGGCACTGTATGCACGACGAGATCCCCGGACCGCCACTCGATCCTGCCCAGGATATCGCCAGCCTGAATCGGGGCCGCGAGGGATCCCGGCATGACATACACGGGGGCGACCCCGTTCGCGGTAATCCTGTCCGCCAGGGCCGCCGGGACGGTCAAAGACGCCTCGCCCGCCGGTATGGCGGTCAGGGCCCGGTCGAGCCCTCCCCACACCGTCAGCGACACTCCCTCGGCCCCGTCGAGCCTCAATAATCGATAATTCCCGAAAGCCCATTCGATAAGCGATGTACCGTCGCGAACCCTCAGTTCATTACCCTCGGCCGACGTCGAGCCTGGCCCTCCCATCAGCACGGCCAGGTAGCGGGTATCGCCCCTTCGGGCGGTCAGGGAGATGTTGTATCCCGATTCGACGATATAGCCCGTCTTGAGCCCGTCGCAGCCGGGAAGGATCTCCAGGAGCCGGTTGGTGGCGCGCTGCGCGATCGGCGTTACCGGGCTGTCCGTCCCCTCCGGCAGATTGTGGTACAGGGGATACTCAAAACCGGGCTTCGAGTGGAACATCTCAAGTGCTTCGGGATACTCGCGCAGGTACATGAAGGAAAAATCCGCGAACTCCCGAGCCGTCGTCATGTTGTGTTCGCTGAGCCCGGACGGCTCCACGAAGCGCGTATGCGTAAGGCCCATCCGTTCCATCTCCAGGTTCATCCGTTCCACGAAGGACGGGACGGAACGCGAGACGTGATTGGCAAGGGCTATCGCCGCGTCGTTGCCCGACACGACGGCCATGCCGAGAAGGATTTCCCCGACGGATACCCGCTGTCCGGGCCCCAAAAACATGAGAGAAGAACCCGGGGGGATGTTCTTTGCCCAGCTCTCCGGGGGAAGGTCTACCTTGTCCCCAAGGCCGATCTCCCCCGCGTCCAGCGCCCGAAAGGCGGTATACATCGCAGCGAGCTTCGTCATGGAAGCGGGGGGAATCGGCTCGTCGGCGTTTTTCTCGAAAAGGATTTCCCCGGTATCGGCCGCGACGAGTATGGCGGAGCGGGCGCGTATTCCCGACGACAGGGCTTCGGCCGACGGAGCGGTTATATCCGGGAGGCCGGATTCGCTTCCGTCTTCCGCTTGAGCGGAGCCATAATCCCATGCGGGCGTCCTGAGATCGGGCGCCCCGGGATACCGGCCCGATCGGTCGGGATGGAGTCGGGAAAAAACCGTAAGGGCCATGTCCCGCTCGGCGGGCGTTATCGGCCGTGCTTCCTGTCCGGTCCTTATCCCGGCATAGACAAAAAGCCCCGCCGCGAGAAGGACGAAGAGCGCGAGCGCGGCAAGAAGCGGGAGTCTGCCCCCGTTCGCGCGGCGCCGAGGGGCGTTCGAACTAGAAGTCCGCAAGCTTGGGAGCCCGAGGATAGGGGATGACGTCCCTGATGTTGCCCATGCCCGTCACGTAGAGCAGGAGACGCTCGAAACCGAGGCCGAATCCCGAGTGGGGCACGGTACCGTAGCGGCGAAGGTCGAGGTACCACCAGTAATCCTGCTTGTCCAGGCCGAGCTCCTCGATGCGTCCTTCGAGCTTCTGGAGGCTTTCCTCGCGCTCCGATCCGCCGATGATCTCGCCGAGACCCGGCACGAGAACGTCCATGGCCCGGACGGTTTTCCCGTCTTCGTTGAGCTTCATGTAGAAGGCCTTTATCTCCTTCGGATAACCGGTCACGATGACCGGTCTCTTGTATACCTTTTCCGTGAGATACTTCTCGTGCTCGCTCTGGAGGTCGCAGCCCCAATACGGCTTGAACTCGAAGGAATCAGCGTTTTTCAGAAGTTCGTCCATGGCCTCGGTATAGGTAACCCGGCCAAAATCGGAATTGACGACGTGGGTAAGGGTCTCTATCAGCCCGTTCTGGATGCGGTCGTTAAAGAACTGCATGTCGTCGGCGCACTTCTCGAGGGCCCAGCGGAGCAGGAATTTTATGAACTCCTCCGCGAGGTCCATGTTGTCCTCGATGTCGAAGAAGGCGATCTCCGGCTCGATCATCCAGAATTCCGCCAGGTGGCGAGTCGTGTTCGAGTTCTCCGCCCGGAAGGTCGGGCCGAAGGTATACACCCTGGAGACCGCGGTCGCGTAGGTTTCCGCCTCAAGCTGTCCCGAAACCGTGAGGTTCGCCGGCTTGCCGAAAAAGTCGCGCGAGTAGTCCACAGGTGGCTCTCCCCGGGCGATCGCCGCGGCTCCCTCCCTGGCCAACTTTTCGAGGTCGAGGGTCGTGACCTGGAACATCTCCCCGGCGCCCTCCGCGTCGGAGGCCGTGATGATGGGAGTATGGACGTAGTTGAATCCCCGTTCCTGGAAGAATACGTGGATGGCATAGGCCATCTGGCTGCGCATCCTGGCAACGGCGCCGAAGGTATTGGTGCGGGCTCGAAGGTGCGCGACCTCGCGGAGGAACTCGAATGAATGGTTCTTTTTTTGCAGGGGGTAGGTATCGACAGGGGCCTCGCCGAGCACGGCCACGGTACCCGCCTGAATCTCGACGGCCTGACCGGAGGCCGGCGAGGGCACGAGGGTTCCGGTCGCGCGCACGGAAGCCCCCGTCGCGATCCGCTTGAGCTCCGCCTCGGTCCCGGGATCGATACCGCGGTCCCGGTCAAGCGTGACCTGTATGGAAGCGAAACAGGATCCGTCGTTTATCTGGATGAAAATCAGGTTTTTGGTTTCGCGCTTGGTGCGCACCCATCCGAAGACGGTAACTTCGCGTCCGTCCGGTTTGGAGACAAGGATGTCCTTGACGAGGGTTGTTTTCATGGAAGGACAATATCATTTTTTTGATAGTCCGTCAAAGGATATCGCCTGTGGATGCGGGGTTTTTATGCAATAACGTGCATAAATATACAGGGTAAGCTGAAAAATAATGCAAAAAAAGGAAAAAAGACCAGAGTCAATCTTGCATGTTTTTCCTTATTCATGTATAAATATACATATCTTAACCCAGGAGGGTAAAAAAATGCAGTTTGACGGCAATCCTCCGTCCATGCTCGAGGGCTTATCCCAGTTAACCGAGAAGAACGACTACATTGATCCCGGACTGTACTCTCGCTATGACGTAAAACGGGGCTTGCGGGATTCCGACGGCAAGGGTGTCCTTGTCGGCCTTACGCGAATCGGAAACGTGTATGGATACGACGTAGTCGACGGAAAGCCCGTTGCCGTTCCCGGAAAGCTTATCTACCGGGGTTATGACGTCGTGGACATCATAAACGACATTGAACAGAGCGAGCAGTTCGGGTTCGAACAGGTCGCCTACCTCCTGCTGTTCGGTGAATTGCCAAACGCATCCCAGCTTGCGGAATTCGACGCTCTCCTCGGCAGGTTCAGGGAACTTCCCGAAAACTTCGTCGAGGACATGATCCTCAAATCCCCGTCCTCGGACATCATGAACAAACTGGCCCGGTCGGTGCTCGTTTCCTATTCCTACGACCCGAACCCGGAGGATGTCTCCATCGCGAACAACCTCTATCAGTGCATACAGCTCATCGCCAGGTTCCCCGCCATGGTCGCTTACGGCTATCAGGCAAAGAGGCGCCACTACGACGGAAAGAGCATGTACCTACACAATCCCCTTCCCAATCTGTCCACGGCCGAGAATTTCCTCCGGATGATCCGCGCCGACAAGAATTACGACAAGCTCGAGGCGGAGATACTGGACCTTGCCCTCATCCTGCACGCGGAGCACGGGGGCGGAAACAACTCAACCCTGACCGTGCACGTCGTGTCGTCCGCCGACACCGATACCTATTCCTCGATAGGGGCCGCGGTCGGCTCCCTGAAGGGGCGCCGCCATGGCGGGGCGAACATCAAGGTTTCCGAGATGATGGACGACATCAAGGCGAACGTCCATGACTGGTCCAGCGAGCGCGAGGTCGGCGACTACCTCAGGAAGATACTCCGGAAGGAGGTCTTCGATAAATCCGGGCTGGTGTACGGGCAAGGTCATGCCGTGTATACCATCTCGGACCCCAGGGCGATACTGCTTCGGGAGAAGGCGAGGAAGCTTGCCATCGTGAAGAAGTGTTCCGAGGAATTCGGGCTGTATTGCGTCATCGAGAAGATCTTCCCGCAGATTTTCAGGGAAGAGAAGGGCGACGACAAGAGGATTTGCACCAACGTCGATTTCTTCTCGGGGTTCGTCTACTCGATGCTCGGGATACCGAGGGAGTTGTTTACCCCGATTTTCGCGATATCCCGCATATCGGGCTGGTCGGCACATCGGCTCGAGGAGATCGTCTCCGGAGGCAGAATCTATCGGCCCGCCTTCAAGCAAGTCGGCGAGTTGCGCGAATACGTCCCGCTCGACAAACGGCACTGACGATGAACGCCGATGACCGGCGACGGTCGTCCGCGTTGTCCCTTCCATGAAAATAAAAAAAGCCCCGACGGGATTCGTCCCGACGGGGCCTTTTCGTATCCGGGCCTTGGCCGCTATTCGTCCTCTTCCCTCTGCTTGATGAACTCCTTTGCGGCGGCGATGACCTCGTCCGCGATCTTTCCCGAGATCGGGCTGTAGTGGTCGAAGGTCATCTCGAACGAGCCTGTGCCGCTCGTCATGGCCCTGAGGTCTATCGCGTACCTGAGCAGTTCATGGTGGGGAACCTGCGCGCGGATCTCCTCAATGCCGTTTCCAAGGCTTGTCTGGCCGAGGATATGTCCCCTGCGCCCTGAAAGGTCGCTCATAATGTCGCCGAGGTAGTTGGTATCGACGAAGACAGTCAGGTTCATGATGGGCTCGAGCAGGATCGCCCCGGCGTTGCGCATGGCGTCCTTGAAGGCGTTTCGGGCCGCGATCTTGAAGGCCATTTCCGAGGAGTCGACGGGGTGTTCCTTGCCGTCAAGCACGGAAACCCCGACGTCGACGACGGGATAGCCGGCGAGAACGCCGTTGTCCATCGCCTCCTTGACGCCCTTCTCGATGCCCGGGATGTACCCCTTGGATATCGCCCCGCCGAATACCGCGTTGGCGAACGAGTAGTTCGCCCCGCGCTCGAGCGCGTCGATGGCGAGCACGACGCGGGCGTACTGACCGTGGCCGCCCGATTGTTTCTTGTGCGTGTATTCCGCTTGGGCCTTCCGCTGAATGGTTTCGCGGTAGGCTATGCGGGGCACCGACGTGACGATCTCCATCTTCGTTTGAACCTTGATGCGGTTCAGGATGATGTTGATATGAAGGTCGCCCATTCCGGAAAGCACGCTTTGCTTGGTTTCGCCGTTAAAGGCGAAGTTGAGCGTCTTGTCTTCCTCGCAGGCGCGCACGAGAAGCTCGCCGAGCTTGTCGTCGTCTTTCTTGTCCTTGGCGGCGACGGCCATGGAGTATACGGGATTCGGCGTCCTGAGCTTGACGAAGAGAAGGGCCTCCGGCGTCGCCGAAAGGGTGTCGTTCGTTTTCGCGTAGGGCATCTTCGTCGCGACTCCAACGTCGCCCGCGACGAGCTCCCTCGTCTCGACGAGCTTCTTTCCCACGGCCCTGTACAGCTTGCCGATCTTCTCCTTTTTATTCTCGGAGACGTTGTATACCTCGAAGTCCGAGGCGAGCGATCCGGTAACGACCTTTATATAGGAGAGCTTCCCGGAGAACTGATCGTTCGATGTCTTGACGACCATGGCCGTCAGGGGCTGAGCCGGGTTGACCTTTACCGTGATGTCGGAGCCGTCGGCGGCGAGCGCCGACTCGAGGGCGCCCACGGGCGAGGGTATGATCTCCGTGATGAAATCGAGCACGCAGCGAACGCCGGAACCCGTAAGCGCGCAGCCGGCGAACGCGGGCACGATCCTGTTGTCCTTGATCGCGAGCTTCAGGCCGCGAATCATATCCTCTTCGCTCAGTCCCGCCTCGTCGATGAACTTGATCAGGAGCTCTTCGTCGCCTTCGGCGGCGGCGCCGGCGAGAACCTCGCGCGATCTCTGGAATTCGTCCTTGTACTCGTCCGGGATCGGGACCTCCGTCTCCGTTCCGCCCGAGGCCGCATAGGCCTTTCCGTGAAGGACGTCGATAACGCCCTTGTAGGTCGAGCCCGAACCCATCGGTATGGTAACGGGGCAGACCTCGACCTCGAACTGGGTATGGACGTCCTGAACGCAATGTGAAAAGTTGGCGCGCTCGTCGTCCATGCGGTTGATGAAAAGGACGCGCGCCCTGTTGCGGCGATCAAGGTTACGCCAGAGTTTGATGGTCTCGATCTGGACGCCGACGCGCCCGTCGATCAGCATGACCGAGAGCTCCGACGACCTGAAGGCGCTGATGACCTCGCCGACGAAATCCGATGATCCGGGGGTGTCCCACAGGTTTACGAGGCAATCCTTCCAGGGAAGGTGAACCAACGATGAATATATCGATATCTTTCGCTCTATCTCTTCGGGGGTAAAATCGCTGGCGGTTTTGCCGGACTCTACCGTCTCTACCTTCTGAATCACGCCCGCCGCGAACAAAAACTGCTCGATTAGGGTCGTTTTACCGGTTTGACCATGCCCGGCAACTGCAACCGTCCGAACCAAATCAGCCGAAAATCCCATCTGGTACCCCCCTGTGGAGCATGAAACGTATGCGTTGATTCCATCATCCTAAGTTCTCTTTCAATGTATTGTCAAGGAAATAATATACCATTACTATAGGTGTATGGACGTACAACGGAAAAGTATACAGAACCTGACGGACTCGCTGGACGAAAAGCGGGAGGAGCTCTCAGCCCTGTATCGCCAATTTGGCGAACGGCTCCTTCAGGAATCCGCGAACCCCGAAGGCTCCGGGGCGCTGAGCCGCGACCGGGTCGATACCTGGCGCAATCTACGGGCGTCCAGGGACGAGGACACGCGGGCCATTCTCGAGATAAAATCCACGCTTTCGCGGCAGCAGGAACTTGGGCAATTCAGGAAGGAGCTCGAAAAGAACCTCGCCGAGATAGAGAGCAGCTATAACGAGCAACTGAGGAAGGCGGGCAAGGCGTTCTACGAGCAATATACCGAAAAGGATTCCGAGTTTTTCTCGGCTACCTACGAAAAGGCCTCGGTCGAGGGCTCCGCCATCCTTCAGTTGGAGCAAAAGCAGGATGACCTCAGGAAGGAACTCGAGGCGTCGGGCTTTCTTGGCAAGATGGTCGCCCAGTTCAAGATGGCAAGCCTCGCGTCCGCCGTTCGCCAGCGAAGGGACCGGGTGATGAAGATCCTTGAGGACGGCGCGCGAACCCTCGCGGACAACGGGATACTGGAGCGCAAATTCGAGTCGGGCGAGCTTGACGAGCAGTTCGCCGGCATCATGAGCGCCCTGCGGGAAACCAGGCAACGCCGCATGGATCTCCTTCAGCGCGAGAAGGATCTGTGCGAAGACATCTCTTCCATGAAGGACACCCTTGAGCTCTACAAGGCCTCGGTAAACCATCAACGCAGGCTTGACGAGCTCCATGCCCAGATCAGGGAAACCGACAAGCGGATCGACACCCTTACCGTTCTGTCGGCCCGGGAGTACTGCGATAAATTCCTGGACGAGGACGGACGATCCGTTCTGGGATCGAATCGCGAGGGCAACAGCTTCAGCGACATGGGAATGTATTCCCGCGAATTGGAGAATGTCGCCGGCCTGAGGCAGGAGATCGCCGTCGTACGCAAGAACATCGAGGTACTTGAGGATTCCCTGCGCATCGAGTCCCTGGACAGGAATATCGCCTCCATGGAACGCTCGATAAGCGACTACGAGAAGAAGATGGAACACTATCGGGAATTGATCGAAACCCAGAAAAAGAACATCGTCTCCGCCAGGGAAGAACGACTCTCGCTGATCGAAAACAGGGAAGCCATCGAGAAAGACCTCGGGAAGGGTTCGCGCTCCGGGACGTGACGACGTCGCCGTTTTCTGGTATACTTACCGGGTTATGGCAAAAAAAACCTCAGACTACGACGAATCGAAGATAAAGACGCTCAGCTCGCTTGAGCACATCAGGCTCAGGACCGGTATGTACATCGGGCGTCTCGGGGACGGAACGAATCCCGACGACGGAATTTACGTGCTCGTCAAGGAAGTCATCGACAACTCGATCGACGAGTTCATCATGGGAAGCGGGAAACGCATCGACATCTCCCTGAAAGACAAGCAGGTAAGCGTCCGGGATTACGGGCGGGGAATCCCGCTCGGGAAGGTCGTCGAGTGCGTCTCCGTCATCAATACGGGCGCGAAGTACAACAGCGAGGTCTTCCAGTTTTCAGTCGGCCTGAACGGCGTTGGAACGAAGGCGGTAAACGCCCTGTCCAGCTGGTTCCGCGTCGTATCCATCCGGGACGGCAAGTGCGCCGAGGCGGTTTTCGAGCGCGGCGTGCTGAAGGACCAGCGAACCGGGACCGTGAAGCCCGGTGTCAAGAACGGGACCCTCGTCGAGTTCATCCCCGACGAGAAGGTTTTCAACGATTACGAATTCAACAACGAGTTCCTGCAGAAGCGCATATGGAACTACGCGTACCTGAACGCCGGCCTCATCCTGAATTTCAACGGCGAGCAGTACGTCTCCGAAAACGGGCTTCTCGATCTCCTTGACTCGGAGCTGGATTCGGATTCCGGCAACGGTCGTCTCTATGACGTCGGCTACTACAAGGGAAAACAGCTCGAATTCGCCTTTACCCATTCCAATAACTACGGCGAGAACTACTTCTCCTTCGTGAACGGCCAATATACCTCGGACGGAGGCACGCATCTGTCTGCCTTCAAGGAAGGCCTGTTGAAGGGGATCAACGAGTACTTCAGGAAAAACTTCAAGAGCGAGGACGTTCGCGAGGGAACGGCCGCCGCCGTGGCGATCAAGATCCAGTCGCCGATATTCGAGAGCCAGACGAAAAACAAGTTGGGAAATACCGAGATACGCGCCTGGATCGTGAACGAGACGAAGGCGGGGGTCGACGACTGGCTCCACAAGAATCCCGAGTCCGCGCGGAAGCTCGAGCAGAAGATCCTGGCGAACGAAAGCCTGCGAACCGAGCTCAATTCCGTGAAGAAAGAGGCTAAGGAAGCGGCGAAGAAGATCGCCCTGAAAATACCCAAGCTCAAGGATTGCAAGTACCACATGCAGGACGGCAAGAAGGGAGAGACTTCCGTGATATTCATCACGGAGGGAGACTCGGCCTCGGGATCGATGGTCTCGAGCCGGGACGTCTACACGCAAGCCATATTCGCCATGCGGGGCAAGTGCGAAAACATGTACGGCAAGAAGCGCGCCGACATCTACAAGAACGCCGAGATGTACAACATGATGATGGCCCTCGGGATCGAGAACGACATCGAGGGGCTCAGGTATTCAAGGATCATCATCGCGACCGATGCCGATAACGACGGTTTCCATATCAGGAACCTGCTCCTGACCTTCTTCCTCAGTTTCTTCGAGGAGCTCGTTACCTCGGGACGCGTCTACATCCTCGAAACCCCGCTGTTCAGGGTCAGGAACAAAAAAGAGACAGTGTACTGCTACAGCGAGAAGGAACGCGACGAGTCGGTGCGGAAGCTGGGATCGTCTTCCGAGGTTACCAGGTTCAAGGGACTCGGCGAGATAAGCCCGAGCGAGTTCGGGCAGTTCATCGGGGACGACATGCGGCTCCTGCCGGTAACCGTGCAGGGACTCAAGACCATACCCGGGATACTCGAGTTTTACATGGGAAAGAACACGCCGGAACGCCGCGAGTTCATCATGAAGAATCTTCTGGCAGAGGTGGATGCCTGATTATGGATTATATAAAGAGTCTCTTCAATCGAAACTTCCTTGAGTACGCGAGTTACGTTATTCGCGACCGCGCGATCCCGGATCTCGAGGACGGCCTGAAGCCCGTCCAGCGGCGCATACTGCATACCCTGTTCGAGATGGACGACGGCAAGTTCCACAAGGTAGCCAACGTGGTCGGTTCCTGCATGAAGTACCATCCCCACGGCGACTCCTCAATCGGCGGGGCGCTCGTGGTCATGGCGAACAAGGGCCTGTTCATCGAACGGCAGGGTAACTTCGGCAATATCTTCACCGGCGACGGCGCGTCGGCCGCCCGATACATCGAGTGCCGGGCGACGAGCCTCGCGAAGGACTTGATGTACAATCCGGACATTACCAAGTACGTTCCCTCATACGACGGGCGCAACAAGGAACCGACGGCCTTTCGCGCGAAATTGCCGATCGTGCTCCTCCTGGGCGCGGAAGGCATCGCCGTCGGCATGTCGACCTTCATCCTTCCCCATAACGTCCGCGAGGTGATCGAGGCTGAAAAGAATTTCCTGTCGGGTAAGTCCTTCAAGCTGTATCCCGATTTCCCGACGGGCGGACTCGTCGACGTGTCGCAGTACGCGGACGGGCAGGGCAAGGTTCTCGTCAGGGCGAAGCTCGATACCTCCGACGAAAAAAGAATCCTGATCCGCGAGCTTCCCTTCGGGAGCACGACCGAGAGCATCATCGCGTCCATCGAGAACGCGGCCCGTTCGGGGAAGATCAAGGTTTCCGAGATCAACGATTTTACGACCGACAAAGTGGAGATCGAGATAAAACTCCAGAGGGGCGTATACGCCAACGACGCGCTCGACGCCCTGTACGCGTTCACCGAGTGCGAGAAGGCGATTTCCTGCAACCTGCTCGTGATTAAGGATAACAACCCGGTTCAGATGACCGTCACCGAGATCATCGAGGATCACTCGAGGCGCCTGGTCAGGATACTCAAGGAAGAACTCGAGCTCGAGAAGGTAAACCTGACCGACAGGCTCCACATGCGAACGCTCGAGAGAATCTTCATCGAGGAGCGGATATACAAGCGGATCGAGACCATGAAGACCGCCGACGGGGTTATCAAGGCCGTCATGAAGGGCTTTGAGCCCTTCGCCTCCGAGCTTATCAGGGAGGTTACCGAGGACGACATAGAGCACCTTCTGAAGATCCCGATCCGGCGTATATCGCTTTACGACATCAACAAGAACCGCGAGGAGGTCGCCGTCATCAACGCGCGCATCAAGGAGATTAACCGCCTCCTCAAGAACCTGACGGCCTACGCGATATCGGTGCTTGACGGAATCCTCGCGAAGCTGACTCCGGAGGACCTCGAGCGTAAAACCCAACTCGCGCGCTTCACGAAGGTCGACGTCAAGGAAGCGGTAACCCGCGACACGTCGCTCAGGTACGACGATTTTACGGGATATCTCGGAACCGGCGTTTCCGGCGGTACCGAGGTCCTGAAGGTGACTCCCTATGACCGAATCCTGGTCATGCGAAAAACCGGGATGTACGCCGTCATGGACGTCCCCGAAAAGGTCTTCGTGGACCGCGGCATGCTGTATTGCGGTTTTTCCGACAAGGAGGACCTCGCCAAGGTTCTTTTCACGGTCATCTACCGGGACCCGAAGACGGGCTACCCATACATCAAGCGCTGCCGCATCGGCGGCTGTATCATGAACCGGGATTATTTCATCGTGCCCGACGGGGCCGAGATACTCTACGCGGACACGCGGGATAAATTCGAGTTCACGGTCCATTACGCGCCGAGGCCCCGCATCAAGACCCTGGAGCAGACATTCAGGGCGAGGGATTACGCCGAAAAGGGATTGAAGGCGCTTGGGGTCAGGCTCGCGGCCCGGGAAGCCGTCTCTGTTTCCCCGGCCGACACGGCCCCTGTTGGGGGCTTGCGCAAGGCTGCGGAGCGGATGATGGAACAGCCGGAGCTTCCGCTCGGGAGCCCCAAGGCGCCCGCCAGGGGGAAGGCCGTCGGGAGGGCCGCGTCGGGCGCAAAGGTAGCCGCCGGGTCGTCCAAATCCAGGCCCGCCAAGCAGGATAAAACAGGAGCCGGCAAAGCCGCCGGAAAGGCGAAAGCCTCGGACAAGGCCAAGCCTGCTGGAAAGGCGAAGTTGGCAGCGGGATCAAAGGCAGTCGGCTCCAAGTCCGGGCCGAAAAAGAAGAAATAGACGCCGCGGAACGCAAGGCGAACGACGCCCTTAACGGAACGATATCGATCGACGCCCTGAACGATAGCGAACGACGCGAAATAAAAAAGGCCGTCCGACGATTCCCAACCTGTCCTGCCTTACGGCACAGGGTCGGGTATCGTCAGACGGCCTCGCTATACGCTAACAGTCTTACTGAACCGTGATGACCAGGGAGGTTTCCTCCGACGCCGCGGGAATGACGACGGGCTTCTTCGCCACAGTGCCGCCGATAGCCTCGATGATGGGCGAGGTCGTCTCCACGCTCGGGAGCGACGAAAGGGATATGCTTCCCATTCCGGCGGACAGGATGTTGCGTATCGTCTTGACCGAATGCTTGTCGACCTTCAGGACGGCCCCCGGCTTCAAATTGTAGGACACTCCCTTGTTGGTTTTGCACACCACGTTGCCGCTCAGCACGCGAACCTCGTGATCCGAGACCTCGTAGATGGTACCGCGCACCGACGCGGTCGCGACCGGGGTCTTGACGGTAAAGCCGTTCTTCTTGTTGTTGAGCGGATTGACCTCGGCCTTAACCTTTCCGACGTCGAGATAGACCTCCGTATCGACGACGTCATCCCGCTCGACGAGCTGTCTGAGGGTCATGCGCGTCAGCGGCCGTATGGACAGGATCGAGGCGCCAAGCTTGACCGTGGCCTCGGACTTGAAGCCCGTCGAGATGATGGATCCGGAACGGAGTACGCCGCCGGCTTTAGCCAGCTTCCAGACGCCGGAGCCGTCGTTATACTCAACCTTTCCGGAAACGGCCACGATCTCGCCATCGAGGGCCGATACTGTGGCGGTCGCGAATATCATTAACGTGATCAGGATAACAAATACAAGCCGTTCTCTCATACAAACCTCCCGTGGTAAATCACAAACCCAGGACGGCCTTGAGAGCCGCCTGATACTGCATATCCTCATCCTTCGGGAACAATAGCGTCCCGTCCAGCCTGAAATTAAGATCGCTCGTCACGCTGAAAGTAGCCCCCGCGGAAACTTCCGACGCGCCGTAAAGACCGTCCCCTCCCTCCGGTTCCTCGGGGAACATGAAGACATTCCCTGTCAGGTCGAAGTTCAGGTATTGCCGGGGATTGAACTGCCATCCCGCCGAGGCCTTCATGATGTTGGAGTAGCCGGATCCGTACATGGCCCCTGGGGTTTGCACCGTGATCGGCAGGAAGGTCGTGAAGAAGTCACCCTCGGCCGTCGTATACAGGAGAGAGCCGAAAAAGTGGTTCATCGGGATCGGGTACGCGTCGATCCTGGCGGCGGCCAACCCGGCGTTCTCGGAGTATTCCTTGTCGGAGTCCTTCAAGCCCGTTTGATAGGTGGCGGAGAGGGTATAGAACACGGCGGACGTGATCGGTCCCGTGAACATGACGGTTCCATAGGCCGTGTGGACCGTCTCGATCGCGTCTGAATCGATTTGATCGCGCAGGTCGAACTGCCCAAGTCCCTCTATGATGAAATCCGTCGAGCCGATGAGCTCGGGGAAGTGCGCGGTCAGTTTGCCGACGGCCCGTTTCGCGCCGAGGGCATAGATATCGTCGGTGTCCGAATCAAGGTAATCGTCCACGGACATCATGGCGCCCGTTTCGCGCGCGTTGAGAAGGCCGGTATATCCCGCGAAGAAGGAAATGTTCCCGAAGGTAAACGTCCCGTCGAATCCGACGCCGTCAAGTTTTTGGCTGACGATGTAGCCGGTAACGTCGGAAACGGGGAAGCGCCCGATATTGAACGAGAACCCGGATTGGGCGTCCGGGTTCGGCATGACCGTAAAGCGGAACAGGTCAAGGTTGAGGTAGAAGGTGTAGTCGTCGCTCTGGGCGGGTTTTTCCGCGAAGAGGCTCCCCTCGACGGAGAGCGAGTTTCTGTTGCTCTTGTCGAAGGGCACCGTCATCCAGAGGCTGGCCTTGTGCTCGGTGTACCAATCGAAATCCACCGTATCCTCGACGCCACCCGTGTTCGACAGCTCGGCCCCGAAATCGACGGCGCCGACGAGGCCGCAGGCCAGGATCGAAAGGAGGGCTATCATGATGAGTTTTCTCCGCATGTTCATTTGGCCTCCTCCTTGTCCGAGAGAAGCATGTCGCGATATGAATGGTCAGCCTCCACGGCGGGAGGCACGCTGAGCGCGGCGTTGGGGTAGCTGTCGAAGAACCTGCTGACGGCCTGGACTATTTCAGACCCGCTAAGTTCATTGTCCGGATCGGTACCGCTGGGCCAGAACTTCCGGTACTTGAGTTCCTTCCAGGCATACCGCGGGCTATGGGTCGCAGACCACATCAGGCCCCCGGACAGGCCGTAGTTCACCATGAAGAAATGGGAAGCGTTCTTGACCGTGATCGGGCTGTTCGCCCTGTCCTCGAGCGGGAAGGTCCCGAATCTCTCGCACCAGGCGTAGGCCTCGAACGGCGTGCATTCCAGGCCGAGCTGGCTCGCGATCAAGTAGGAGAAATCCATGTACGAGGCCGTTTCCTTCTCGAGGATGTCGGAAACCGCGGCGGCCGATTGCGAAAAGGCCGGTACGAGGAACATAAGGAACAACGTCGCAATGCAAAGTTTTTTCATTCTGCGGCCTCCTGGTCAAGGATTACGATCTCAACCCGGCGGTTTTTCTTCCGGCCTTCGGGCGTGTCGTTCGAATCGACGGGCTTTGTCCCGCCCATGCCGGACGATACCATCGAGCCTTCCTGCCTGATGCCGGACTCCACGAGGAAATCCGCGACCGACTGTGCCCTTGAGGCGGACAGGGTCATGAGCTCTTCCTCGTTCGAGCCGGGAGGGTTGGCAGCGTGCCCTATGACGCTGAGCTTCCTGTCCTTGAGCGTGGAAAGTATCTTGCCGATGTTGGTCAGTTTTGTCTTTTCCCCGGCTGTAAGGACGGCGGACTCCGCCTCGAACTGTATGTTTTCCACCGACAGCACGATACCCTCGTTGGATTGCTTGACCTCGACGTCCGCGATCTTCTGCGTCGCGATCTGCTCGGTCAACTGCTTGATTATCTTCTCGCGGATGATATCGGTGACGGTCTTGAATTCCTCGTTCGTCTCGCGCCGGTACAGGAGGGAGGTCTTGTCGCCGAAGCGGTACTGGGTTTCCTCGGTCAGGGTTACGACCTTCGGGCTTCCCGCCCGGTTGTCCCAGTAGAGGTCCATCAGGGAGCTTCCGCTCAGCCGGGCTATCCCCGAGCGCTTCGCGTCCTTTTGCTCAAGGACATGGAAGGGAAACCATTCAGCCCTGATATGGTGGTAGGACCTGCCCTCCCTTTCGACCATCCCGACAAAGCGGTAGCTTACCGGTACCTCGAGCTTGAGGGGCTCGCTCAGGCCGAATTTCGAAAGGTCGTAGGTGACGATGGCGGGGGCCGTCCATGTCGAGCCGGGGTCGATCGAGTTTCGCGGAAAGGACGGTACCGATTTGAGGTTCGGAACCGTGCTCTGATTACGCGCCGCGTCCTCCTGGAGGAGTACGTTAACCGTCACGAGAACCGGGTTCGAGGTGATGGAATCGAGGCCGATGACCGATTCCTTCAGGGTGTGCTTTGATTCGTATTTCTGTCCGGAATTTGCCCGCCAGGTCAGTACGTCAGCGCCGGCGGAAGCCAGAAAAAAAAGAGCGAGAAGGGCGATCCCCGTACTTTTTTTTATACCCATGAAACATTCTCCTTGGCTAAAGACCGATATACAATACTTGGCTTTCGGACGCATTTAAGGTCCCTGAACTATAGTATAGTCACTTTTTGTAAAAATACAGTAAATTTTGCCTTTTTACGCATAATTGCCCGGTTGTGCTATACTTCGTGATATACCCGGACAGGAGCGTTACAATGGAAAAAACGTCAAGGATCGGAGAGATATTCAAGAAGAAGCTGGAGTACGTAATCGCGGCTTTTTCACTTCTGATTTTTATCGGCATATCGATAACCAAGCCCGGGAAGGGCATGGAAAACAGCATGTACGATACCTTGCTGCACATAAAGCCGGCGCCCTACGAACGCGAGGATATCCTTCTCGTGAACATTAACGATGAGGCCATCGAGGAAATCGGGGCCTGGCCCTGGAGCCGGGACGTCATCGCGGACGTCTTGATTCGCCTGCGCGAAGTAGAGGGAAAATACGCCGTATTCGATATCGAGTATCTTTCGCCGGGACAAACCGGGGTAAACCGCAGTTACGTCAAGAATGAGTTTCCCGCCCTGTACTCGGAGGCTCATGCCGAGATACTCGAATACCTAAAGAGCTTCACGGAGGCCGTCGCGACGAAGAGCGTTCCGCTTTCCTACGTCCCCGAGGTCGGCGCCGAGATGACCGGATACGTCGACGGACGGTTGAACGACCTGGCCGGCTCCATCACGGGGAATATCTTTCAGGACAACGACGAATACTTCGCGCGGGCACTCCGGTTTTTCGGGCATGCCTACCTGACGATCAATACGGAGAAGATCAACACGAACGATGACTCGAAGCCCGCCGAGCGGTACGCCTTCGATAGCCTGCTCCTCTCGAACGTCCAGGACCCACATGGGCTGATCATCGAGGAAAACGCGAAAACCCGGAAGGACAGCCAGTACGACAAGGGCATCTCTCCCGCCATCATGCAGCTTATCAGCGCGGCCGCGGGCGGGGGCTTCCCCAACGTGTTCGTCGACAAGGACGGCGTGCGGCGCAGGATCCCGCTTCTCGTCGAGTACGAGGGTAAATACGTCGCCCAGCTCGTGTTCGCCCCGATCCTGGATATCCTCGAGCCCGAGGCCCTGATACGGACGGGCTACAAGCTTGTCCTCAAGAATGCCCGCGACCCGAACGACCCGGAATCCGGAGAGCGGCGCGACATTACGATTCCCCTCGACGAGGACGGGCGCCTGTTGATCAACTGGCTCAAAAAATTATTCTCAGATCCCGTCAATCCGGAGAATGGGAGCTTCCGGAGCATCTCGGTCCTCGCCTTGAAGCGGTGCGACCAGTACGAGGAAAAACTGATCGACAACCTCGTATCCATCGAGGGGTACGGGATCAAGACGGCCAGCGGCTACCTTGGGTACCATGACGCAGTCGTATGGCTCCTTTCCTCCTGGGGCGACCTCAAGGCCTGGAAGCAGGGGCTCCTGAACGGGGAACGCTCGGATTACGACGGTTATTTTACCGGCAAGCGCGAGTTCTTCGACTCGTACGGACAGTTCCTCGAGGGCGGGTACGATACCGAGATCTACGAGACCATCGACCGGGTAATCGCGGCGACAGGCGACGGCTCGCGCAAGGAAGTGAAGGAAAGCATACGGAATAACTTCGCCGTATACCGCGAGGAATACGCGGCCTATCGGGAGCAGATGGGCAGGCTGTCCAAAGAATGCAAGGGCGCGTTCTGCGTCATCGGCTACAGCGGTGTCGGTACCTCCGATCTCGGGGTCAATCCCTTTGCGCCGCAGTATCCCAACGTCGGAACCCACGCGAATATCTATAACACAATCATGACGGGCCAGTTTATCGTCCCGCTTCCCTCATGGGCATCCTGGCTTATCGCCCTCGTCCTTTGCTACATCAGCGCACTGGTATCCCGCCGGATCAAGTCGCTCAAGATGCGGCTTTTCTTCGGTTTCGTCTCGTCGATACTCGTCTTCGTTCTCGGGGCCGCCGTTTTCGCCCTGACGCGCGTTTATATCCCGATCCTGGTACCCCTCATCTCGGTCTTCGTCACTTTCCTCCTCGTGTCGATCCTGCGGTTCGCCTTCTCCGAGCAGGAAAAGAGCTTCCTCCGCAAGGCCTTTACCATGTACCTCTCGTCGGACGTCGTTAACCAGATCGTCGAGGATCCCTCCCTGCTCAAGCTCGGCGGGCAGGAAAAGCAGATCACCGCGCTCTTTACCGACATCAAGAGCTTTTCAACCCTCTCCGAGAAGGTTACCCCGGAACACCTCGTCCAGATACTCAACCGGTACCTGACCGTCATGAGCGACATCGTCCTGGAACAGAAGGGAACCATCGACAAGTACATCGGCGACGCGATCGTCTCGTTCTTCGGCGCCCCGATCGACCTTCCCGATCACGCCTCGCGAGCATGCCTCGCGGCCGTCCGCATGAAGGAGGCCGAGGCGAAGCTGAACGAGGAGATGCTCGCCGCGGGCGAGACCCCCATGCCGATTTATACCCGCATCGGCGTCAATACGGGCGCGATGGTCGTCGGCAACATGGGGACGGACAACAAGATGAACTACACCATCATGGGAAACGACGTCAACCTCGCCGCCAGGCTCGAGGGCGTCAACAAACAGTACGGTACCTGGATACTGGTTTCCGAGTCGACCTGGCAGGCGACCGGCGGGATGTTCCTCGGGCGGAAGCTCGACCGGGTCCGCGTCGTCGGCATCGACACCCCGGTTCAGCTGTATAACATCATGGCCGTCAGGTCTGAGGCCCCGGGTACCATGGTTTCGCTCGCGGACCGGTTCAACCTCGCGATCGACGCATACCGGGAACAGCGTTTCCCCGACGCCCTCCTGCTGTTCAGCAAGTGCCTCGATATCGCGCCCGAGGACGCCGCGACGAAGATATTCCTTGACCGCGTCAAGGAACTGCTCAAGAACGGAAAGCCCGAGGGCTGGTCCGACGTCATCAACATGACGACGAAGTAGGGGACTCAGGCCCGATGTTGATACTCACTCGCCCCGGTTCCGCCGAAACCGACGTACGGGGTTCGCGTTTTTATTCCGAGACCTTCGCCGTGGAATCCCAGGAGGCCGCGCGGGCCCTTCTGAAAAGCCAGAAGGAAAAATACCGGGACGCGACCCACGTCGTCCATGCCTTCGTGATCGGCCCGTCCGGCGGGATTCTCGGCTGTTCCGACGACGGCGAGCCGTCCGGGACGGCGGGGCGTCCCGCGCTCGAGGTGCTCAAAGGCTCAGGGATAACGAACGTCATGCTTACCGTAACCCGCTGGTTCGGCGGCACCCTCCTCGGCACCGGGGGCCTCGTGAAGGCCTACACGGAATCGGCCAAGGCCGCGCTCTCGGCCTGCGCCTCCGGGGAACTCGTCGCGACGAGGGATTTTTCCCTTTCCATATCGTACGACGTCCATGACCGGGTCAGGAGGGAACTACAGCATCTCGGCGTCAGCGTAACGGGCGAGGAATTCGGAACCGCCGTGGAGATGCGCGGGCAGGTTCGGGAGGCGGATTGCCCGCGGCTGTCCGACCTGATTTCGGACCTGACCTCGGGCAGGGGAGCGCTGAAAATCGGCGAATGAAGCGGCCGTGGGGTTCAATCACCGTCCGGACTGAACAGTCGCGCGGGGGCCAAACCGTTACCGGGGATCGGCCGCGACGAGCCTGACGAGAAGATAGTCCGATGGCGCGCAAAACCTGAAACGGAGAACGTCGCCGCTGTAGCCCGCCCCGTTCGAGACGACGACCGGCACGCCCTGCGATACGACCGTTCCCGTCCGGTACTTTTGCCCGTAGAGCGAGGGAATGACGGGGGCGTGACCGAAGATCGTGATTTGCCCGCCGTGGGTATGGCCGCAAAGCACGAGATCGAAGGGCTCAAGATCCGCTTCCTCGGCGAAGTCCGGATTGTGGCTCGCGAGCACCGTTACCGACTTGCGGTCGAGAATATCGTCGAGCCGCCCCGTCACCGGATAGATATCCCGAAGATCGTTGATCCCGGCGATGACGAGGCCCCCCGGGGTTTCGACGGCGATTTCGTCGAGGACGACGATCCCTTCATCCCGGAGCGAGGCGATCGACAGGGCCATGCCGTTGTAAAAATCGTGATTCCCCATGACGGCGTACACCCCGTCCCTCGCCTCGAACCGGCCCGCCATACGCGCGAATTCGGGTATCTCGCGCGTTCCCCTCGTGTAGTCGCCGCCCAGGACGATGCAATCGGCGCCCGCGGCGTTGACCGACGAGATCAGGCGCTCGAGGCGCTTCGCGGGGAAATTATTGCCATAATGGATATCGGACACGAACGCGATGCGATAGCCTTCAAGCCGTTCCGGAAGGCCGGGAATCGCGATATCGATCTCCCTGACGCGGTCAACGCCAAGCGCGGGTATATGGGCGCAGGAGGAAAGGAGGGTGCACGCGACGAGGATGATGGCCATGCCCGATGAAGCGGGTTTCATTCGCATTACCGGAAGTATACACGATGCGCTCTCGCCGGTCGACCGTCCCGATACATCGCGCATCTTGATCGATCGATCCCGCTGTAGTACCCTTCCGGCAAAGAGGAACACAAAATGGACGCATCATCGGGTTCGAGTATCCTTCGACTGAGCGAGGCGGTTCGGGTACTGCCTGGCCCCACCAATATCGGGATCATTCTCGAAAGCGCTTCTCCGGACGGGAAGGCCGGGGTCTATCTCGTGGATAGCGGAAACGACAAGGAAGCGGGAAGGAAGATATTACGGCTTCTCGAAGAAAACGGATGGGTACTCCGGGGTATCGTCAACACGCATTCCAACGCGGACCATATCGGGGCCAACGAGTACCTCCAGGGGAAAACCGGCTGCGGTATATGGGCCACGATCGGGGAGTCTTCGTTTATACAGCACCCGATCATCGAGTCCAGCTTCCTGTGGGGCGGGTACCCCTTCAGGGAAATACGGAGCAAGTTTTTCCTCGCGAAACCCTCGCGGGTAACCGGGTCGCTCGGCGAAGGCACCGATCATCCCGACTTCTCGTCCATCCCGCTCGCGGGCCATTATTTCGATCAGGTGGGGATACTCAGCCGTGACGGGGTCGCCTTTCTCGGCGACGGCATATTCGGGGAGGAGATACTCGCGAAGTACTGTATCCCCTACATCTATAACGTACGTGAGTTCAGGGCGAGCCTTGAGCGAATTCGCGATCTCGAGGCGAGCCATTACGTGCCGAGCCACGGGGGGATCATCGAAGACCCGGCGGAACTGCGCCGTCTCGTCGACGCGAACCTTCGCGTCTCGCGGGAAGTCGAGGAAGCGATCGTCTCGATCCTGAAAAAGAAGCAGGGCTTCGAGAGCCTGCTCAAGGCCCTCTGCGACGGTTACTCGATCGACCTCGGCTATGCCCAGTATATCCTGATCGGCAATACGGTACGGTCGTTTCTTTCATATCTGTCCGACGAGGGGAAGGCGCGCTTTTCCTTCGAGGGCAACGTCATGTATTGGGAAGGAGTTTGATTCATGGTTTTCTCCCGCGACTATCTGGTTCACTATTACGAGGCGGACGCGATGAGGTATTTGACGCTCCCGTCTCTCGTGCAGTACTTCGAGGACATCGCCATACTCCACAGCGGCGACCGCGGCATGGACCTTGAGTTTTTCAAGGTTAACCACTGCGGCTGGATGCTCCTCAAATGGGACATACAGGTCGAGCGCCTGCCGCTCTTCGGCGAGATGGTCGGGGTTTCGACCGAGGTTCACGCCATGAAATCCTTCCTCGCCGACCGCGTTTTCAGGATGACCGCTGGCGACGGTTCCCTTCTCGCGACCGCGCGCTCGAACTGGCTTCTCGTCGATACGGACCGCAGGAGGCCCATGCGCATCCCCGCCAATCAATACGGGCAATTCGGCCTTGCCCCCGGGGCGGAGGCGGAGTTCGTCGCGATCGACGAGGTTCCCCCACTTGGTCCCGAGGGCGAAGCCCTTCCCGACGACGCCGGATCGGCGAGGGCTCTGCAATCAGGCGAGCTACTCCGGTCAACCGTGCGCACGTACAATAGCGATATCGACACCAACGGGCACGTCAACAACGTCAGGTATATCGACTGGGCCCTCGACGCCCTGCCCGAGGATTTTCTGCCCCGTCACGTGCCGACCGGGATCAGGGTGCAGTATCGCAAGGAACTGAGCGCCGGTTCGGAGGCCGAGATGGTATCCGCCGTTTCCCCCATGCATACCGTCAGTCGCCATTGGCTGCGCGGCGCGAGCGAGGAATACTGCGGGATGGAGATACGCTGGAAGGAACGGTAGCCGCCGACGGAATAGTGTAATCAAGAGTGACAGGAAGAGGCAGGGGGCTCCACGAAGGTCGAACGACCCACTTCGGAGCCCCCTCAAGCGAACGAGGCACGGGCGGCGCGAATCCTTCCCGTCATCCGGGGGCTCTCGCCGTCCGCGTCCGAATCCGGTACGGCGCTATTTGATGTAATACATCTCGATGTCTTTCGTCGGCTTGTCTTCCGAGAACCTGAACTTGAGCGCATCGAAGGTCGGCTCTCCCCCGAGCGTCAGGGGATCGATCCCCATCGCCATACCCTCAAGGGGCTTGCCGTCCTTGAAGTCGGGGGCGAAGTTCCCGTTCAGATCGTGGAAGGCGACCATCGCGTACTCTCCGTACGGGATATCCGCGAGGGTTATCGGGACGGACGGAGACGTGGGGACCAGGTTTCCCGAGGCGACGAAGGTTCCCGGCGCGATGGGATCGCTCGCGTACAGCGCGTAGACTACCTGTCCCCCGAGCGCCGGGTCGACGTTTCGAACCGTGACCGTAAGGTATCCGGATCCCCCGACGGAGCCCGATTCGGTTTTATCGGGATCGTAGGAGACCTCCTGGAACAGTATCGTAAGCCATCCCGGTTCCTTTCGTATCTGCCTCATCCCGCCCGATGCCGCGACCCGGTGCGGCGCCTGCGTCAGCTTGGCCCAGGGCGTCGAGTAGTATTCCCCCGTTCTGTTCACGGCCCAGATGGTCACCGGCTCGTTCGCGTATTTGGTCAGGTCGTGCCCGAACTCGGCGTTCGGCGCGAAGACCGCGTGGTTGCCGAAGGGGATGAAATCCTCCGGGATATACAGGTAATGCAGGTTGTTCGGGAAGTAGTAGCGGAGTATCCCGAAGGTATGCTCGCTGCCGTGGACGAAGATGTCCTCCGGCTTGACGCGGTCCGCATACTCCTTCGCGACGAGGTCGCCGGCGCCGTTAACCTTGTCGACGTAGGTGCTGCGCAGGATGGGGGCCGTCGTAAAGAAATACAGCGCGCACGCGAGGGCAATCGCGCGTTTTTTCCCGAGGGATTTCACGAACCAGGCGAGGGCCAGGATGAGCGGGCCCATGCAGGAGATGAGGTATCGCTCGACGAAAACGGGGCGAATCGCCCATGAGAGGTAGACCCCGGCAAGAAAAGTGAGCCAGTAGGTGAGCAGGGCAGAAAGGGGAAGGAAGGCTCCCTCGTCGCCCTTGCGCATCGCCCGTATGATGCCGGCGATGGAGATGACATGCACGGCGATGAACAGGAAGAACGAGGTCGTGCCGTGCGGGCCGCCGAACCTCTGGCCAAAGGGAAAGGTCAGGATGGCGAGCATCGAACGGCCGTTGAGCGGCTGGATCCAGTAGTTTTGCGCTACCCGCGACGCCTGGTTTACGAGATTGAACGCCCAGGGAAGATAGAGAATCAGGACGGCCGCCCCCGCGAAGAGGCACCTGACGAAGGGTGAATCGCGCCGGAATTTCCCGAGCCCCGAACGGTCGCGCGTCGCGACCGTCTTGGCGAATATGACGCACCAGTAGACTCCGGCCGCGATGAGGGCGAAGTAGTGCGTCCAGGCGGCAGCGCACGCGAACAGAACGAGCGCGACCCAATCCCTCTTCCTGTTTTCCGTCAGGGCTCCGTAGCCCGCGATAACCATACCGGTCACGAAGAAGGACGCGAGGGTGTACATGCGCGCCTCGTGAGCGGCGCCGATCGACATTGGCGTCGCGAGGATAAGGAAGGCGAACGCCAGCGAGCCGGGACTTCCCCATCGGCGCCTGAGGAGGAAGTACGCGAGAGCCACGACGCCGATCACCGAAACGGCCGATAGCCCCCGGATGACGACGAGCGAATTGCCGAAGACGACGACCGCTATCCTGAGAAGGATGTAATAGAGCGGGGGATGGCTATCCGTCGAAACGAGCGAAAGCATCTCGCCCATGGGATGGTTCGCGGTGGCTACCGAGTAGCTTTCGTCGTACCAGAGCGCGTCCGAGTCGATGCCGCTGAAGGTCATCACGACTGAAAGAATCAGCATTATGACCCACAGCGGCCAGTAACGCGCGCGGTCTTCGTCCTTGATTCCTGGTGAATTCATTGCGTTCTCCTTTATTTACCGTGGCAGAATGATACATTGAATAACAGGGTGCGATGCGCCCGGTCGAACTATACGTCGAATGCCGTCCTGCCGGCCGGCAACTGATTTGAATGTTTCCCATGGTAAAGGGCAGATTTCATTCTGTCAATGAAAGCCGGAGAAATCCGCATTTTCCGGCGAATCCGGGCTGATGCAGTCATGCCCACTGGAATATTTCTCCCTTTTTTTATACAATTCCTTCAAATTGAGAAATTAAGGGTTTTCGAACCCGTATTCAAGGAGGAATGATAAAAATAGAGTCAACCGGGAGTAGGTAGATTGGGGTATCCTGTCGGGAGAGTGCCGACAGAGGAAGGCTAAAGTTCGTCATGTTTATTGGTCCGTTGAGACCGTCAAGGAGAA
>Ga0209800_10000168_pt1 | contig 131305 bp, 108 predicted proteins | sample Higcelweek8metaG_FD_187174 | JGI IMG/M metagenome (GOLD analysis project Ga0209800, IMG submission 187174) | Freshwater pond sediment microbial communities from the University of Edinburgh, under environmental carbon perturbations - High... | ecosystem: Environmental > Aquatic > Freshwater >... | reverse complement strand
GCAGTATATGGCAGTATTAAGAGCTAAGCATGAAAGTAACCAATGGAATGATGTAGAGAAATTTATATATGGTAAATCAAAGGTGGCTTGATTGTTAATATATGGTGCACGATTATTTTATGCACCCAACGGAGAACATATGTTTGACAAGAGAAAGTTTTATGATATAATTTATACATATGGTGAAATCGTTAGGAAATAATGTGGAATGCAAATATTTGAAGAAAACGGAAATCAACTTGACATATTGCCTGAATAAATTGATGGCAATTTGGACATATGATATAATAAGAGTAAGCAGGTGGAGATATGAAGATACAAAATCCTCATGATAAGTTTTTTAAAGAAACCTTTTCTAAAATAGAAGTGGCAAGAGATTTTATGAATAACTATTTGCCACAAAGCATTATAAATATTGTTAACTTGAATACACTAGAGCTACAGAAAGATAGTTTTATTAATGAAGAGCTACAGGAAGTATTTTCAGATATGCTTTTTAGGGTAAATATTAATAAAAGGGAAGGATATGTCTATTTTCTTTTTGAACACAAAAGTTACAATAGTAAGAATATATCTTTTCAGCTATTAAAGTATATGCTTGAAATATGGGAATCAAAGATTAAAAAGGAAAACGCGGATGAGCTTCCAATTGTTATACCACTTGTGATTTATCATGGAAGTGCCGAATGGAATGTTAAGACCACATTGGGGGAAATGATAAAAGGCTATAAAGAACTTCCCGAAGATGTAAAAAAATATGTTCCTGATTATGCATATCTACTTTATGATCTTTCAAGGTATACAGACGAAGAGATAAAGGGAGAAGCTATAAATAGAATAATACTAACAACGTTTAGAGATATAAAGAAGAGCAGTCTTGAAGATTTTATAGAATCAATAGTGATATCAGCAGAATATTTAAGAGAATTGGAAGATAAACAAACAGGAATTGAATACTTTGAAACACTAATGAGATATATTTTTAGTGCTAAAAAGGACATTACAAAAGAAGATTTTGATAAAATCATTGAGAGAATCGAATGCTCTTATGCAGAAGGGAGTGAAGAGGCGATGACTTTAGCTGAAATATTTAGACAAGAAGGAAGACAAGAAGGAAGACAAGAAGGAAGACAAGAAGAAAAGAAAGAAACGCTTTATAAGACAGCAATAAGATTATTAACTAAGAAATTTGGGAAATTGCCAGAAGAAATAAGGAATAAGATATCACAACTAGATACTGAGAATTTAGAGATTATAATTGACAGTATTTTTGATTATGAGAGTTTAGAGGATGTAAAAAAATATATTTAAAACCATTAAGATACAAAGTTAGTGCAGTTGATAATTGTCAAAAAAGGTCCAACTTTGCTAGGCAGAGTTGAACCTTTTATCATAGATTTTGATTTGTAGTCTGCTATCCTGATCAAAAATTTAAAAGAGTTTGTGAAACTTATATGCAAGATAAAACCAAAAACATAACTGACCCTACGATATAGGAAATAAAAGCTGTTTTATATACTTTATTTTCAAAAACTAGGTCTCTTTGTTCGACTTCAAATCTTTCTTCGTTTGATTTTTTTGCCATTTTGTTAGCAATCAAAACTTCAGTAATAGTGTAAATCACCACAGGCAGACACCCTATAGCTATTGTATAGAGCATTCCCATGGGGGATCTTTTGATAAACAATTGAATCAAAACACCTGATAGGGTATTTAGAAGTGTAAATAAAATAAGTCTCTTAAAAATCTCATACACTCTATCCCAACTTTGGTCTGAGAACTCAGCTGTTTTATAAAAGCTAAACATCGCTTTTCTGTTATATACATTCTGTATTCCTTTTCTGTCAAGAATAGTTTTTAATTCCTTTAGAAAATCGCCTATTCTTTCAAGAACTACAGTTAAGCGGATGTTTCCACCTGGATATTTAATCTTGAGCCAACCGCCAGTGTATTTTATTGATGGGAACTCTAGCTGCTGAATTTGATCTATTGGAATTTTAGTTATACCTTTAGCATTCTTATAAATAATAAAATCATCCATTAAGGTTACACTTATACTAACAAACCTACCTAAAATTACCCGTAGTATTACTAGCTCTAAAGTAAAGATAGATGTAATGATAATTCCTGTAAAAAGTATAAAGAACTTTAATATAGGATTAATAGCATTAGCAAATATAAAAAGAACAGCAATCGATATAATAAAAATAGCCGTTAAAATACCTAGGATAATTGGTACTGCCTTATGCATTTTTCTAATATGCTTTCTATAAAAGTACTGCTTTTCCATGGTCAACCCCCTATATATCACAAACACTTTTCTTAAGAATTTTCCATTAAAACTTCAATAAATATATCAGAACAATATTATCATAACATGACCATTTTGAATAGCTTAAGGTTTTTTCTTGACATTAAGATAAAGTTACTACTTACTGATGATAACAAATAATTAATAACAAAAGCGCAATATCACGATTTAGACAGGGTGAGGAGATGGTAAGCAAATATGGTTTTTCTAAGGAGGTACTTTGTGTAGCCAATAAAATAGATCCAAAGCTGCTTGATGTGATATTGCATTTATATGATATGAGACTTAAAGAAGTCCAAATTTTAACTGAAGTAGAAAGAATAGAAATTAAAAAAGATAGCGGTAAATTAGGCTTCAGAAGGGAAAAAGTATTAGACAATGACATAGAAACGGTAAGGAAGGTCTTTGGATTCTTTGGTATCGAAAAAAATAATATTGGGTTTCAAGAATGGGTAGTTGATAAGAACAGGGAGCATTTTTGATTCACTTGAAGGGTAACGGCTGTGGAGTCTATTGGCAGATAAAAAGGATTCAGATACCCTTAGAAATGAAAGACGAAAAGGATTCTATACTTAAAAATATCTATGATGCATTTATGGCCTATGGCATAGGGTTTGACGCCATAGTGGATGAATGTACACTGAATTTTCATTGCGAGCCTGAGATTTTAATTAATTGTGAAGATTAGGGATAATCAAGAAATAGTATCCGATTCTCATCTGTGTTTTTTATTTCTTTATCGTATATTTTGTGATAAAATAACATGGAAATATACTAATGCATGATTGTATAAAGGAATATATTCAGCATGCCTAGAGGAGAGAAATAATTATGTCACAAGATCAGAAATCATTAAAAATAAACAGTAAACGCCTTGAAATAGAAATTGCCTTTCCAGGCACTTCATATAGTGGATCACGCTTTGATTGGACTGGGTTTATAACAAAAGTTATATTAGACGGAAAGCATTCATTTTGTGCACCCGAATCACCGATTCCTGGTGAAGGCTCTGGAGGCTTTGGGTTCTGCAACGAATTTGGGATACATACACCAATTGGCTATGATGAGGCCAAGCCTGGTGATAAGTTCCATAAGTTAGGTACTGGTTTATTGACAAGACCAGACGAATCAGAATATTTCTTTTTTGACAAATATGAAGTGACTCCATATCCAGTTACAATTGAATCGGGCTTAGATCATGTTATCTTTGAACTCGAACCTCTAGAGTACAATGGCTATGCGGTTCGAATGCTTAAAGAAGTCAGCGTTTGCGAAAATAGAATGATAGTCAAATACACCCTTAAAAATGAAGGTTCCAAGCCTATTCAGACAGAGGAATACTGCCATAATTTTATATCAATAGATAACAACCCAACGTGCTCTGATTATGTGTTAAAGTTTCCTTATTCCGCAGAGTCTAATGAAACACCTGATGTTCTCGATGTATCAGGCAATGAAATAAGCTGGAACACTCAGCCACAAAATGATTTTTACATTGTTCCAGGAGGCTTTAAGCCTGTTGAAAACCACTCTTGGGAACTTGTTCACATACAATCGGGAGTAGGAATTAGAGAAATCAGTACATTCCCAATTCAAAAAGTTGCTGTTTGGGGAAAAGGTCATGTTATAAGTCCTGAAGTCTTTATAAATGTAAATATAGAGCCAGGTCAAACCCAGAGTTGGGAAAGGGTATATGAATTTTTTACAATTGGGATTGGGTTTTAAGGGTAAGGAAACTAAAATGGAAAGATTATCATAAAGGTCTTGAGTTTGACTTTAAATTCTTTTTGATGTAGAATTTTGGTGTAAGTTTATATTATTAAATAGGGGTGATTATAGTGTTTCAAAAAAAGTTGTTTCTGAATGTTTTAGTAGTAATCTCAGTGGTATTGAGCCTTAGTGCTGTGACTGTTTTTGCAGCTATAGGGGATGGTGCAAAGCCGATATCAGTAAACAGCGAGGTTGTCGATAAGTTAGCATCAAAGAATGCGGAAAACAACTATATGGTAGAGCTTACCAAACCAGGGAAAGTAAACATAACCTTCAAACATGAAAATGTGGAAAAATCCATAGCGTTTTGGGAAGTTGATATGTTTGACAGTGATAAAAACAGTGTGATGAATAATTTTAAGTCAAATGGTGATGAAAAAAGCGTTGAATCAACAGTTCTTTACCTTGACAAGGGCACTTATTATATTAGGGTTAAGAAGCCCGAGTATATTACTAATAGTTCTGATGCAAACTATAATCTCACTGTAAACTATACAGAAAATGTTGGACAGTATGAAATTGAAAAAAATGAAACTAAAGAAAGTTCAACTTTAATTTCAGAAGTAAATAAGCCAATTACAGGGAATCTCAGGACAAATAGTGATATTGATTTTTACAAGTATACAATAACAAATCCTGGTAAAGTGAACATAGGTTTTGAACATGAAAATGTAGAAAAATCACATACATTGTGGGAAATTGACATGTTTGACAGTGAACAAAACAAAGTGATAGATGTTTATGGTTCAAAGGGAGACGAACAAAAAGGACAATCAAAGGTTGCTTATCTTGACAAAGGTACTTATTTTATTAGGGTTAAGAAGCCTGATGGTGTATCTATTAGTTCTAGTGCAGATTACAATCTATCTGTAAAATATACAGAAAATTTTGGTGAGTATGAAATAGAGAAAAACGATACTAAAGAAAAAGCGACTTCGATTGGCGAAATGAATAAGCCAATTACAGGTAATATCAGAACCATTGAAGGTGTTGACTATTACAAGTTCGGAATGGTTAATTCGGGCAAGGTGTATTTGAGCTTTGACCATATAAATACTGAAAGAACAGTTAAGACTTGGGACATTACTGTTTTTGATATTAATAATAAAGCTATTATCGAAATGAATTCTAAGGGTACTGATTTAGCTTTAAAATCAAAGGAAATTAATCTTGCAAAAGGTACATACTATGTTAGAGTTAAGGCATCATTGTCCAATGTTGGATACAGTGACTGTGATTATAAGCTTGCTATAAATGGCAAAGGAACTTTGGAAAAGATCAAGGTTATCAAAGTTGTATTGAATGGTAAGCAAATTCAATTTGACCAACCTCCAGTTATAGAGAATGGACGTACACTTGTTCCTCTTCGTGCAATATTTGAAGCTATGAATGCAACTGTTTCATGGGACTCTGCAACAAGTACGGTTACATCTGTAAAGCTCGAGACAACCATTGTTTTAAAAATAGGAGATAAGTTCATGTCCAAAAACGGTACTAAGGTTACATTAGATGTTCCAGGTAAAATAATTAAAGGAAGAACATTAGTGCCTGCACGTGCAGTGGCTGAGAGCTTTGGGGCAGAAGTAGAATGGAATGCCCAATCAAGTACAGTTACTATCACTCAGAATAATTAAAAATTTTTGAAATCGCCTTAAATAGCTAAATAGATTTTATTATGTCTTTAGAAATTATGGTACCCATAATTTCTAAAGACAAGTTACAGAGGACACAAAAAGCGCTTCGCGTTTTTGTTCTTTCTTTGGCATCCTTAATTGTACTTGTAAGGATGCCAAAACTTATTTCAAGCCACATTATTGATTTCCTTAGTAAGGGGTATGATTATGTATTTAATGTTGGATAATTACGATTCTTTCGTATATAATTTAGTCAGGTATTTACATGAACTAGGACAAGAGGTTGCAGTATGTAGAAATGATCGTATTACACTCAATGATATTAGAGGGATGGATGCAGAAGGAATAATTATTTCTCCTGGTCCTAAAGCCCCGAAAGATGCGGGGATTATGCTGGATATTATTAATTATTTTAAAGGGAAAATCCCTATTTTGGGAATATGCCTTGGACATCAGGCAATAGGTTATGCTTTTGGTGCAGATATAGTAAAAGGATCTGAACCTGTACATGGTAAAAACTCTATTGTAACGCATGACGAAGAGGGTATTTTTAAAGGAATTAGAAATCCGTTAAGTGTTACTAGGTATCATTCTTTGGTAGTAGAAAAATCAACTTTGCCAGATTGTCTTAAGGTTACATGCGAAACTCAAGATGGTGTAATAATGGGAATAAGGCATAAGGATTATTGTATTGAAGGGGTTCAGTTTCATCCAGAAGCTGAGCTGACAGAGTGTGGGCATAGCTTATTAAATAACTTTGTAGATGTATGTGAAAAATTTAGGGAGAGATGATGAACGTATTTTTAAAAGAAATCAATACAGAGCTGGATGCATTTGATGTTTACTCAATATTTAAAGAAGAAAAGGACGTTGTTTTTTTAGACAGTGGGACAGAGTGTGATAGTTTTTCAAGGTATTCCTTTATCGGAATAAACCCGTTTATTGTTATAAGAGGACGGTATAATAAATGTGAAATAAATGGGACTGAGTTCTATTGTAGTGTATTTGATAAGCTTGATGAAATATTGAATACATATAAAGCAGAAAATACGACTGGAATTCCATTTATCGGGGGATGCATCGGGTACATTTCATATGATATCGGATTAATGCTTGAGGATATTGAGCTAACAAGCAGAGAGGACCTCATAATTCCACATTACTACTTTATATTTTATGATAATTTAATCATATTTGACAAAAAGTCCAACAAGAAATATATTTCCTCCTGTGGAGTACTGAAAGAGCAGGAGGAGAGCGCTTTAATAATTGAAAGAAAAATATCCGATCAGGTAAAGGTTGAATATAAGGAAGTCAATAACAGTTCAGGAGCATTTGAATCAAACTTTTCGCGGTCGGAGTATATTAAATCTGTTTCTAAGGTAAAGGATTATATAAGGAGCGGCGATGTTTATATTGCGAATATGACTCAAAGGTTTACAGCAAAGACAAATAAAGATTCCTATGATATATATAGAGATTTGAGAATGATAAATCCCGCGCCTTTTGCAGCGTTTATGAGGCTTAATGAGTTTGACATAATCTCTTCATCTCCAGAAAGGTTTTTAAAGATTGTAGATAACTTTGTCGAAACAAGACCCATTAAAGGTACAAGAGCAAGAGGCAAGAATAAAGAGGAAGATGAGCTATTAAGGAATGAGCTTTTAAACAGCGAGAAGGATAAGGCAGAGCTTTTAATGATTGTGGACCTTGAGAGGAATGATTTAAGTAAGGTTTGCAAACCTTTTTCAGTAAAGGTTACAGAGTTATTTAAGGTTGAGGAGTACAGCACGGTTTTCCATCTCGTATCAACTGTTGTTGGAGAGCTTAAGGTTGGGACAAGTGCAGTAAGCTGTTTAAAAGCATGTTTTCCAGGAGGATCCATAACAGGAGCTCCTAAAATCAGGGCAATGGAAATAATATATGAGCTCGAAGGAGTAAATCGGTCAATATATACAGGCTGCATAGGTTATTTTTCATTTGATGGCAATGCGGATTTTAATATTGTTATAAGAACAATTGTTAAAAAGGACGATACAGTCTATTTTGGAGTAGGCGGAGGGATTACTTGGGACTCAAATGAAGAAGATGAGTATCAGGAGACCCTCGATAAAGCAAAGGCGCTGATGAGGGTGATATAGATGATTATTGTAAATGGTGATATCAGTCATGAAGAAAGTATCAAGTTAGATAGCGGCTATAATTTCGGACGCGGAGTATTTGAAACAATACTGGTTAAAGATCGGCCAGTTTTTTTAAAGCAGCACTGTGAAAGAATGAAAAAAGGCCTTACTGTGTTAGGTATTGATAATCATGTTGATGAAGAATATATCATAAAATTCATTGAAAAGTATGAGATTAATAACTGTGTCTTAAAGGTAATTGCGACAGAAAAAAACATAGTAATGAGCACAAGACAAATTCCATATAAACCAGAAGACTATATTAGGGGCTTTAATGTAAAACTGAGCGCATTAAGAAGAAATCCCTACAGTCATGTTGTTTATATTAAATCTCTTAATTATACGGACAATTTAATTGAAAAAGAAAGGGCTTCGAGAGAAGGTTATGACGAGGCCGTATTTCTTAACACCCATGAAAAAATAGCAGAGGGGTGTGTGTCCAATGTATTTTTTGTTAAATCCGACACAATTTATACACCGTCAATTAGCTGTGGCATTTTAAATGGAATTGTGAGGGGGTGGGTAATTGAGAACTTTAAAGTATGCGAAGGGGAGTTCTCTTTAGAAGATATCCAGCAAGCAAATGAGGCGTTTGTTACAAACAGCATAATGGGTGTTATGAAGGTAAGGTCTTTCGAGGGATTAAAGGAGTATGAAAGCAGTGAAATTTCTACTTCTATCAGGGAAACATATGAAAAGTATATTGCCCAGTTTTAATTTATAGTATTTTAAGATATAAAATACATAAAAGGCATTTATTATTGCATTAAGTCTGATATAATGTATTTATATTAAATACATTATTAATCTTACATTTAGCAGAGCAAAATACCCAACGCTTTAACGGAATTTTGAGATAGATGAATGTAATAGATTAATCGTATTTAATTTATATTAAATAAATTTATATAGGAGGTTAGGAAAATGAAAAGAATTCTCGTGTTTTTAGTTTCAATGATGGTTTTGTTTTCATCAATGCCAAGCTTTGCTGTAACTACTACTTCAATCAAAGCTTCAAAAACAACTATAGTAACAGGTGAGATCGCCAAGGTTAATCCAGGTGTACCTTACAACAAACTCATGTTAGCAGTGAAAACTACTACACAGACCTATATTCTTACAGGAATGACAGCTAAATTGAGCAAATATGTAGGTTACAAAGCAAAAATTACAGGGGTTATTAGTAAGGGACCTCAAGGAATACTTATGTTTAATGTAAAGTCATATAGGATAGTTAGCAGATATATTCCTACACATACAGCAACCAGTACATCAACACCTACTGATAAACCAACAGAAATTCCTACACCTACACCTACAAATACACCTACACCAACTAATACACCACCTGATAAACAGATACCAATTGATATTACATCATCAGTTTATAAGCCTACACCTATTAATGTAATCACCATAAAAGGCGATCTTTACAACTACAATTCTGATATGAATAAGTTCTATTTGAAATCAGAAAAAGGTATATACATGCTTATAGGTAATACAGAAGGTATGGAAAAGGTTGTAGGAAACACGGTAGAAGTATTAGGAAACATTGTATATACGCTTGTTGCAACTGAATATCCTGTGGTTAGCGTTATTTCATATAAAGTATGTACTATTCCGACTGCTACGCCAACAGTTAAAGAGATTTCTATGGCTGACAACGGAGGATATGTATACATAAATAAAGGTGATCAATTGAAGCTTACATTAGAAAGCAATGCTACAACAGGCTACAGATGGGGTTATATAGAAAAAGCAGATTCGAATATTTTAATAGAAACAAGCTATAATTATGTACTGGATCCTGCTTCCGAGGGGATGGTTGGCGTTGGAGGAAATGAAGTATGGACATACGAAGCTGTCGCTGATGGAACTACCATAATTAATATGGCATATTCAAGACCATGGGAGTCGGTTGGCCCTGCTAAAACATTTATCATAAAAGTGATAGTTGGTCAGTCGCCAACACCAACACCTAAAATTGATGTTATAAAAGGAACTCTACTTATAAATGATTCAGAATCTTTGATATTTCAAACGTCGGAGTTTCTATATACTTTAACTGGGAAAACAGAAGGTATGGATAGATTTAAAGGCATAGATATGGAGCTTACAGGAATTAAGGGTGCAACAACAGTATATCCTATTACGTTTTTTGTGCAATCATACAAACTTATACCTAAAACTACTCCAATAATTCCAGCATCAAGTAAGGTACATACAATAATATCAACAAAGATTAATCACTTCAAGAATACTTTAGTAGGAAGTTATGATAAAGACTTATCAGGAACAACAACTGTTAGCTGGACTGAAGGCACAAATTCAGCATTTTTCAACTCGAAAGTTTCAGCTTTAATCGGAGGCGAAGTATTAAACTATCAGGTTGAATTAGTTGAAACAATAAAGACTGACAGTTATTCTATTGTTGGTTTGTTTAATGTCACAAAGGATGGAACGGTTGTTGCAAGAGGTGTAAAAGGCGAGGTATATGGTTTAGAATCTCAGAATGGCAGTTATATAAAATTCTTTTCTGAAGAAGCCAATATACTTATTGCACCTATTGTAACAGAACGTTTTGATTTTTAACAATCACAAAAATAATTTATAGACCCTCTATAAATAGACCTAAGGTGCGATTTCCTCTGGTCTATTTTTTTTGGAGGAATTTACGAAGTAAATCCTAAAATCGATGGGGCTCCATGAGGCTTAAACCCTTGCAATCAAAAATTTTATCTTCAACCCCTCTTCAACATACATTTTTTCGTGCTCAGTAACAATATTTTTATCAAACCCGCTCGCATGTAAATCCCTAGTTATAAATTCTATCGTAAAGTCACTTTCCTCAAAGTAATTGATTGAAGCTTCAAATAACATGTCGTTATCCGTCTTAAACCAGATCTCACCATTTGGATCTAAAAAGGATTTATACTGGTTTAACTGATTAGGATGAGTGAGCCTTTTTGCACTGTGGCGGTTCTTATACCAAGGATTGCAGAAGTTTATATAAATTCTTTTAATCGAATCGTCCTGATTAAGCATTTTATGAATTATCATGATTTCATGAGACATAAGCTTAATATTGCTTGTGCTTGCATTCACAGCTGAGTATTCTTTTTCTATTTTTTCTTTTGCCAATATCAGAACTTCATCTTTAATATCTACTGCAATAAAGTTCTTATCTGGAGTTGAAGATGCAAGCTTTGATATAAAGCCACCCTTACCACACCCTAGCTCAAGGCAGATTTCTTTTGAGTTACCAAAGGCAGAGCTCCATTTACCCAAATATTCTGTTGGCTTTGCAACAAAAAAGTCGCAAGCTTCTAGTGCTGGCCTTGACCAGGTCTTCTTTCTTAACCGCATATTATACCTCACATTGAATTTTATAAGTTTACAATTCATTTTAGAATGATTTGTTTTAAAATTCAACAAAATTCATATATGTAACGCTAGAGTTTACAAAAATATGGTTTTATGGTATAAATAAAACATCTACATTAAGATGTAGTAAGAGATATTTCTAACGACAAGTTGTAGAGGATATAAAAAGCCGCTTACTCGGTTTTGTTCATTATCCTCTAACTAATATGAAATATTTTGTCGATAAAATATTAGAAAAAAATTTTAAATCATTTACTTTATTTGATGTTTTTTTTATTATATTTATTGGGGGATTTCAAAAATTTCTTAGTGGTATTCAAATTCATAACTAAAGAGCCACAGTTTGAGAATGTATTCAAACAAGTTGTCGGAAATGATGACAGGTTTAATTTGCATTTTGTTCATGTCTAGGAAATTATGGTTCCCATAATTTCTAACGACAGGTTACAGAGGACACAAAAACGCTACACGTTTTTGTTAAGATAAAAATTTAAATTTTGGAGGAAAATTTTCATGAAAGTAAATAGTGTAAAGGATATTAGGCCAGGTAGTCAGTTTCCAAAGAGGTTAATTGCAATTGTTATATGTATACTAGTTATTGCAGGATCATTTGTAGTGATTAACAATGCGAACAATGATGCTAAGGAAACGATTGATATTATTAGAGTTAAGCCATCTGACGGCATACCTGGTAAGACTGTTATAACAGAAGATCAATTGGAAAAATACCCATTAATTAAAAAAGAATATACTAAAGATATGGTTACATATGACAAGATAAACGATGTTAAGGGCAAATATACATTATACTATCTAAGAACCAAATCACCGATATATATGGACCAGCTAACGGAACAAAAGCCAATAAAAAACGAGTGGTTATACCAGCTAAGTGAAAACAGTGAGGTTCTTACTCTTCCTTATGACTATCTCAGCTGTGGTGGTGACATTGTTACCCCAGGAGATACAGTAAGAATAAGGGTGGCATATGACTATGAAAAAGAAACAAAAGATGGTCCAGTAAAGGTAAGGAAGCTAGAAGTTTTGTTCAGTAAAATAACTGTAAGGGATATGCTTAACAGCAGTGGTCACTCAATATATGAAGTGTATAAGGAAGTTTTAAAGCTTAGTGAAAAAAAGAGACAGGAAGTAATGAAAAGCGATGAATTTATGCAAAACATATTGCCAAAGTCGCTTATACTTGAAGGGTCTAAGGAAGACGCGGAAAAGTTTGCGCGCTTTAACAAAGTAGAAGAAGGAACTGCATTTACCATTACAATTCTCAGTAGAAAAGAAAATAAGAACATTATAGATCAGCTACCAACAACGGAGAAGGAGATTGAGACATGGATCAAAGTAAAAGAGTAGATATATTTGAACAATTAGGAAGACTTTCTCCAAAAGAAAGTATCTATGATGAGATGGAATCAAGTAAGATTCTTGAAAATGTCATCGGTTTTGTACCAACAAGTGATGGAGCGGATACAAATCTTTTAGTTGCGAATCTTGGAGTGCATCTTGCGGGAAGAGGTTTAAGCGTTTGCATACTTGATGCAAATGTCTTTTTTCCAAGCGTATACAAAGTCATTGACTGTGAAACGACTCCCAAAGGCAAGGGCTTATTGAGTGTATTAAGAAGTGACAAGCTTGACTATAGGGAAGAATTTTTAAAGACAAGATTTAAAAATCTTTATTTAATGTCAGCAAGCCTTCTTGATCCACTTGAGGAGTATCTTGATATAAAGGAAGAGGACTATGAGAGAGTGATATTCCAGCTTAAGGAAATATTTGATCTTGTGTTGGTATGTATACCTAATAATCCACCACTTGAGTTTTGTTATGTATCAATAAAGAGCTGTGATATGGGTTTTATGGTTTGGACTGAACGAGCTGACTGTCCCCTTAATTCAAGCAGACTTATGCAATTTTTAAGCTCAATTAATATTGGTGTATCCAAATTTGCAAACGTTATAATAAATAATGAAATAGGTGTTAATTTTGATAAGGAAGTAATTTCAGAAATGAATTTGAAGTTAATTGCTGAGTTTCCGCTTGTGCCTTCAGCTATTGATCTTTCACTTGAAGGAAAGGTCTATATTAATGAGAGTTCTGTAATGGATAAAAGATATAAGAAAGCTTTGACAAGGCTCGCAGACTTGATTGAAGGCTAATTTTGGAGATTCACTTAAAAGGAGTGATAAATAGTGTTAACGCGTTCTAGTGTAAGTGAAAAGCAGAAAAAGTCAAGGTATTCCAATAAGGGTGTTGACGAATCAAAGTTCATGTTAATGACGCTCGAAGAGGCCGTAAGGCAATGCCAGGGATATATAAACAAGATGGCTACATACTACTACAGACAGGTTGAAGACGTAAAGGTCAAGAGAGAAATGACCGAAAGGTACATAATGGAGTATGTTGATTCTGAAAAGCCAGATGTCGAAGGTTTTGAAGAATTGGTGCAGTTAAAGGAAGCCTTGATTGAGGAAATAACACAATATGGTCCTATAACCGATGCAATGGATGATCCTGAAATAGATGAGGTCAGAGCAAATGCGCCAAACCAGATTTTTATTGAGAAGCAGGGTAAAACCTTTTTCTGGGACAAAGCATTTAATGACAAGGAGCATGGAAAAAGTAATTACTAAGCTGATTAGGGCTTCTAAGGTAAGGCTAACACCTAAAAATCCAATGGTTAATGCCCGTACAATCGAAGGCTCAAGGGTAAATGCGACGCATTCATCTATATCTCCTTATGGAAACCCAGCTTTTGTAGTTAGAAAATTTAAAACAACTAGAATTTCTCCTCAGGAGATGATAAAACACTGCTCATTTTCAGTTAATATGTTCAAGTTGTTGACATTAATTCCAAGGGCCGACCTTTCATGGCTAACCGTTGGTCCAACAGGAAGTGGTAAGACTACACTCAATGAAATGCTTGTTAAGCAAATAGATCCGTTATGCCGTATAATTACCATTGAGAACCCATCAGAGCTTAGGTTGATAAGGTATGAAGATGATAATCCTTATGGCAAGGTCTTAAATGACGTTCTTCAATACGAATCTATTTCAGAAGACAATCTTGATAGTAGCTCTGCTACTATGGAAAATCTTCTAATTAACTCGATGAGACAATCTCCTCACTGGATAGGCCCTGGAGAGCTCAGAGCGCCAAATGAGTTTACAACTGCACTTCGTGCCGCACAAACAGGACATTATCTTTTTACTACTTTACATGCTGAAGGAGACCAAGAAGCAATATTCAGATTCCTTACTGCATACCTTAGTGCTTCGAACGAACCAGCAGAGCTGGCGTTAAGAAACATTTGTGCTGCAATTAAATTTATAATTTTTCAGGAAAGGCTTGCAGATGGTACCCGTAAGATAACTTCAATTTCAGAGGTAAGAGGAGCAAATGGCTTAACTCCGATTATTGAGCAAATATACAAGTTCGAGTGTCTTGATGTTGATGAAGACCCTGAAACTGGAAAAGTGAGAAGGATTTTAGGCAAACATAAAAGAGTAGGCACTATTTCCCAACAGCTTGAACAAAAGATGCTCAAGTCAGGTATAAAGCGAAGCAAGTTTGAGTTCCTGACAAGGCCTGTATCTGAGAGCGAGGAGGAAGAATATAATGCTGACGATATACAATTTAGTATTTAGTATTATTGCTATAAGTGTAATAATAACGCTTATTATCGTCTTAAAGATCAATGTACTTGATATTTTAAGAAGATTCAATAATTGGGTGGTAAACAGGCTTGCCTCCCTAAATACTAAGAAAACTATTGAAAGAATAAAAAAGAGCAAAATAGAAAAGAAAAAGGGCGGATTGATTTCTAAATACAATAAGCTTGCAGAAAGCTTGATTGAAGACTACAACTTGCCCCTTACACTTGAAGGCTTTAACACCATAATAGGATTTATTTTAGCTGTAATAGTACTGTTTGTATTTATATTCCTTAAAAACGTGACTCTTTCTTTCTTGGTGTCCATTTCACTCATTGTTGCAGGGTTTACATACTTCCTTATGCAGGCTAGACTTAGTGAGTCGGCAAAAATTGAAGCGATTATGGATGTCGAGGATTTGCTGTGCCCACTTGCAAGAGACGGGGTTCTTGTTGCAGTAAAAAAAGTTTTAGAGTCAAAGGAACAGATAAATCCTATGATAAGACCTTTTTTTATACAATTTGTTGATAACTGTGAAAACCACGGATACTCATTTAAAAGAGCAATGGAGGTCTTAAACAGGCAACTTGGTCCGAAGTTTGACAGCTTCGCTGAAAAAGCTCTTGTATTTGAATATAATGAACGAAAGGGTATGGCAGATATCTTCCTAGATATAGTTGATGAGAATGCAGCGGTTCGTGAAATAAATGTCCGAAAGAACAGAATATTCAGAGAGATGAACAGAGATTTTATCATTAAAACTGTTCTTATTGGTCTTTTTGTATTGTATTCAATGACAAGCAGTGAGCTTAGAAATTTTATGCTCTTTTCAGAACTAGGAAGAGCCATTAATGCTTTTATGATTATCACTGTTTGTCTTACATTTGCAAGGTGCCAGTCACTTCAGAGAGATATCAGTTTAAAGAGGGAAGGTGACAGGCGATGATTCCTATTATGAAACTAGCAGCACTAGCGGCAATAATCTATCTAACCATTACAATAGTTTTTTCTATCATTAAGCCAGTTAACAAAAAGCGTAAAAAGATTAATAGAGACTTTTTGATAAAAGAAAAAAAACGCAAACAAACCGAAAGACTCTATTATTTTAAGGATGTTATTCTTCGTAGATTTACAAGCAGTATGCTTCTTGGGGAGCTTAAGAAGAATGAGTTCAGTATTATAATAAAAAGGCTTGATTTGAAAACTACTCCTGAGGAGCTAAGGGCTAAACAAATTGTACTTGCACTTGTAACTCTTATTGTTGCTCTTATAGTTATGAAAATATCAACACTGCTCGGAATATTCTCACTGCTTGGACCAGTACTAGCATGGATGTATCCTATAGATGAGCTTGAAAAAAAGATTGATCGCAAGAATAAAAATATAATGTTTGACTTTCCAGCGTTTTACAGTCTTCTGTACTATCAGTATGCAAGGTCTGTAAATATTTATCTTGGTGATGTAGTGAAGGACTTTTTGCCAAATGCTAATGAGGATATGGCTGAAGAACTCGGAATTTTTATTGATAACATTGAGTATGGTGAAGAGTATGCACTAAAGCAGCTAAAAAAGAGGGTGCCTTTAAGGCATGTAATAAAGTTTTGTGATATTATGCAGACGAGATTAAATGGTTATGACAATACATCACAGATGGCATATCTTAAGAATGAACTTCATGATCTAAGGATTCAGACACTTGAAAACGAGCTTAAACTTAGAGAAAGAAGAAATATCCAAACGCAGTTTGCACTTATTATTGTTCTTGCTGTATATGTGATCATATACTTTTACTATCAGTTTATTGATGCTTTCAAAATGTTCAGTTAGGAAAAGGCAAGAACCAAATGAATTTGTAATATAAGCAAAATATTGAATTAAGGTCGATAATTTGGTATATTAGTATTAGGACAAAGTATTTTGAGGAGGAAGAAAAATGAAAAAAAAGGAATTGGAATTTGGACGTAAATCAATACAACATATAAAAAGCGAAGAAGGATTTGGCATAAAAGAAATAGCTGTTGCATTAGCAGCTGTTGTTATTGTAGGTATATTTTTAGCACTCTTTAGGGGGAAAGCTAGTGATATCTTTGATACAATTTGGGGATATGCGAAAGGCTTGTTTGAAAATATAATTAGCAGTAATTAACTAAAAACTAGTATTTGTTTAGTACATAATCACTAAATTAATCTTAAGAGTTTAGGCAAAATCTTTGTCAAAAGGAACTTACTATGACAAAGGTTTTGTTTTACATTGTTGTTTTAAATGTGAAATTTAATGTAATTAAAATTGTTTGTTTGCAGTTATAATAACATTAATTTTGGAGGGTCATATGAAAGGTGTTGCAAATTTTTTATTAGGAGTTGTAATTGTATCATTTCTTCTGATGTCATTTAGTAATGTCCTAATGTTTTTTCCTTGGTATCTCACTATAGTATACAAAACCTTTAATATTGCAACTGAAGCTTCTACCGTTAACTACGTTCAGGTTTCTATGGTTGATGATGCAAAGGACGACTTTGCGACAAGGGCAATTTTTAAAGATAATATAGAGGATGTTCACATTAAAATGGATGATACAGAAATAACAGGGCCAGTTGACAAGGAATCACTTCGTTTACAGAGAGGTCAAAAGTTCACAGTTACTACAAAAGCCAAATTCCCGTTTTCAGTTAAGTTTTTTGGTAATACTTTTACAAAAGAGCTTGATGTTAGCTTTAGTGTTCCAACAACAGGGATACGTTATTATAAGGATATGGATCCTTATAGCAGATAATAATCGCAGGGAGGATTAGACATGAAATTTGTAGCTTACATGATGGCTGCGGTTGTATTTCTATCGGTTCTGATTAACCCAATCGTAGAATTGTTAGGAGCATTTTCAGATATGGTCAAGATAAATGCTGCTGTCTACTCTTCAAGTCGTGCTGCAATAATGGATGCTGAAAATGAAGAAGAGACAAGAAACGTTGAATCGATTATTAACCAAGATAAGTTTAAAGAAAGATTTGAAGAGTATTTATGTGTAGCTCTCAATCTTAAAGAGTCGAGTTTTGAATCAAAAGATGACCATTATAATGATTTTAAAATAAAATACGTATTGGATGAAAAGGATAGTTGTACTTTTGAGGTAAGTACAGTATATAAATTCAAAACAGGAATGTTTAAACGTTATTTCAAAGACCTAAACAATGCGGGGGTTTTACGTATTAGAAGGACTCAAAGATTTGAAATAAATAATTAGTGCGAAGAAGGAGTTCAGATTGGCTAGAATTGAGGCTTGTGTTGTTACTCATACAGGTAATGTAAGAGTAAATAATGAAGATAACTTTTATTTAAACGGAATATATATGAATGAGAGTGAGTCTGATTGTTCGCAATCTTCTTTTTTAAAAGAAGGGAGCGAGCATATTTTTGCAGTATGTGACGGGATGGGTGGTCAAGCTGCTGGCGAAAAGGCTTCACTTGCAGCAGTTAAGCTATTGAAGAAGATACATCAATGGATTGAAGAAAATGATAAAAAGAAAGATATGGAAGTTCTTCTAAAATGGCTTAACAGATATGTCTTAAGAACAAATGAGTACATATTCAACATGTCCCAAGAATCAGGAAGCAGAATGGGTACAACATTTGCATGTGTACTTGTATGGGAAAAGAAAGCAGTTGCACTAAACTTAGGTGACAGTAGAGTATACTTTATTAGAAATGGTGAGTTGAGACAGATTTCAGCTGATCACACTGAAGCTGAGAGGCTTATCAGGCTCGGGGTGCTGTCAAGAGAGAGCGCTAAGCACCATAAAAGCAAGCATCTTTTATCAAGACACTTCGGAATATCTCCAGAAGAAGGAATAATTGAAGCTGAGATATCTGATATTATTGATCTAGAACAAGGCGATATGTTTCTTTTATGTAGTGATGGATTGACTGATATGCTTGATGATAGTGAAATAAGAGGAATTGTCGTTAAAAAGGTTGAACTTAGAAGTGTATGCAATGAGCTCGTAAAAGAGGCGCTTAAAAATGGCGGCGTGGACAATATTACTTCTTTGTTGATTAATGTAGAATCTCTTGAAAATAATTAATGTTTAGTTTCAACCATGCCTTAAATCATTCATAAACAGGAGGCCTTTTGTGCAAATAGAAGAAAACCATAATGTAAAAAAATATGAACCTTTGTGGGGGAGCTGGCTTGTCCGTGAATTCGTTGGGGAGGGTAGCTTTGGAAAGGTATATAAGATAGCTAAGGAGGAATGGGGTTATACCTACGAATCCGCTTTGAAAATCATTTCTGTACCAACAAAGGAACAATTCCGTGAGGTTTCTACAGCAATGGATATTAATGAAAAAACCCTTATGAATTACTTTGAAGATGCAGTTAAGAACATTGTTAATGAAATCAGGGTTTTGTATTCATTAAGAGGCAACAGCAATATTGTTGGATATGAAGACCATATGGTAATAAAGAGGGATAATCCAGCAGGTTGGGATATTTTGATCCGAATGGAATATGTAAAGCCGCTTTCGAAATATATGACAGAAAATACCATGACAAAAAAAGATGTCATCAAAATCGGAATTGATATATGTTCAGCTCTTGAGGTCTGTACTCAAAGAGGTATAATTCATAGAGATATTAAAGATGAGAATATTTTTGTTTCTGACTACAATAATTTCAAGCTTGGCGACTTCGGTATATCTAGGGAGTTGTCAAGAAGTGGTAGGGCTGCTTCAATGAAGGGAACGCCGCTTTTTATGGCGCCAGAGGTTTTAAAGAGTGGAAAATACGATAACAGAGCAGATTTATATTCATTGGGTATTGTTTTATATAGACTGCTGAACTGCGGAAGGATGCCATTGATGCCTCCATATCCTCAGGAAATAAAGTATAAGGATACTGAAGACGCTCTTGATAGAAGAATGTCAGGAGAAGCTCTTCCTTTACCGTTAGAGGCAGGACAAGATATTGGAGATATTATACTTAAGGTATGCAGCTATGATCCTGATGATAGGTTTAAGACAGCAAATGATATGAAAAAAGAGCTTGAAATGGTACTTGGTTGCATGAAAGAGGAGGAGAAAGACTTGATACTTAATCTTCCAGGTTTTCGCAAGAGAAACGAAAACACACAAAGTACCAATAATAAACAAAGAACCAGCTCAATGTCTTTTTTATCGATAAATGATACAGAAATTCTTGATGAGTCTAAGATGAATAAAGGCAATGAAGATACGTTGTCAATATCTAGCCAATCATGTGATGATAATAACCAATCATGTGATGAGAATAGTTATTCCGAAACAGAGAAAAGCAGTATACTTAATGGAACGGTCAGCATTTTTGGAACACAGTTTAAAAAGAGAAAACTGCCAGATGCCAAAGGCAATTTTTCTGGCAATATTATAAATGGTGGCTTAGTAGCTTATAAGGATTTTTGGATATATTACTCGAATATTTCTTTAGATAATAGAATATGTAAAATGAAACATGACGGAAGTTCTGCGATAACGATTAATGATGAGGATTCAGCATGGTATGTTAATGTATATGGAAACTGGATATACTTTAGCAATGGAAACGATGAGGAGTCCATATACAAGATGGATTTAGATGGAAATAGACGTACAAAGATCAATAGTGACAAGTCATGGGAGCTGAATGTTGTAGGTGATTGGATTTACTACAGCAACGAAAGCGATGGATACAAGATTTATAGAGTTAAAACAGATGGGAGTGCAAAAACTAAATTAAATAATGACAAATCCTATTGTATCAATATACAGGACGACTGGATTTACTACAGCAATAAAAGCAGTAGGGGTAACATTTTTAAAATGAAAACTGATGGCTCATGTCTTGAGAGGATCAATAGTGATGACTCAGACTTCCTGAATGTATCGGGAGGATTCATATACTATTGTAATAGAAGTGAAAGCGGAAAGCTTTACAGGATTGATACTGAGGGTAGTGAGCGAAAAAAGCTTTCAGATGACAATATAAGTAATATCAATGTTTTTGAAGATAGAATATTTTACTGCAACAAGAGTGATGGAGAAAAGCTGTACAGTATAAAAACTGACGGAAGCGATAAGAGGATTCTTTGCAACGATAGATGTGATTGTATAAACTTGACAGATAGCTGGGTTTTCTATTGCAATAAATCAGAAAACAATAGTTTATATAAAATACTCCATAATGGAACTAGCAAAACAGCTGTTGGAGATGAAGAACAGGATTCTTTCGATGATGAGTGGTTTTCGTTGGAGTAGATAGATAATATCATAGACATTGAGAAAATAACAAGAAATCGAGTGAGTATGCGATTTCTTGTTATTTTAAAGAGAGAAGTACTTAAATTAATTTAATTGAGTTTCTAGTTGGCTAATGTAGTTAAACAGTGTTAATTGATTTGATTTCGAAATGAAAACTATTTCAATTCCATATTCATAGAAATCTGAAAGATCATTTTTTCGTACAATTTTGCCTTTAAAGGTAAAGTGATGGTTATGTTGAAGATTGACAGACACAAATACTGTTTCACCTAATTTAAGGTCATTTTTGCTGTTGATTTTTATACCTCCAAGGCTCAAATTCTTAGTTATTGAGAATTCTTCAATGCTGTTTTCATCGGCTTTCTTTATCTGAGAAGCGAGACTTACATAAAAACGACCTGACTTTCTGCTGTTTTTTTGGCTGGCGACACTTTCAATTTTTATTGTTATTTCTGACGGATTTTCCGAATTTACTAAAGTTATGTCTCCAGATATATTAAAATACTTGCCTGCTTGTGAAAGACTTAAAACAACTGGCTCCCCAGGAAGAAAAATGTATTCATTTTGACTACAATTTTGACTGCAGTACGGTTTTAGAGTGATACTGTTTTCTGTTATATCAATAACCAATGCATTTATAATACTACTAAACTTATAGTGCTTGAGATTGACTGTATCACCAGCTTTTAATAGCTTTGGAACATTCACAATGGAGAGCAGCTTAAGAACTCTTGACTCATCCAAATCATATCCTGTCATTTTAACACTCTCCTTTTTATTTTAAGAAATTTATATATTAATCTATCGGTACGAAAATATTTAATGTTTAGTGGTAATTTAATATTATTGCTATGCTCGTATGTGTTTGTTATTATATTCATAGTTGTATTTATATTTAGGTATGCATTAATTATGATTCGTGTTGCTATTGACATGCACATATTATTCACAAAAGGGAGGTTTATTGCTTGATAAAAGTAATTTATTACATAGTTGTTATTATATGTGGGTTGCTGGTAGGGTCATTCCTTAATGTATGCATATGCAGGATACCTAGGAAAGAATCGATATTGAAAAAGCATTCTCATTGCAACCATTGTGGTAATAAGATTTATATAAAGTACCCAATAGTCCAGCTTCTTACTGCATTTACCTATGCTACTCTTTTATATAAATATGATCTCAAATTAGATTTTTTTGTACAAGCTTATTTGATGACCATACTTATTAATGTTTTCTTCATAGATATTGAGCATCGTATTATACCAAATGTTTTAGTTATATGTGGTTTTATCGGAGGAGTGCTTCTTATATGCTGCAATTTGTTTTATTCTATTGAGATCTACATGGACAGAGCATGGTGGAATCCTGTAGTTGGTATTTTTACAGGCTCAGGTTTTTTATTTTTGGTATCGATAGTGGGAAGGTATATTTATAAGACTCATGCATTGGGAATGGGGGATATTAAGCTGTTTGCTGTTATTGGTGCTTTCTTGGGTTGGAAAATGACTTTATTTGCGTTGGCGGCATCATTTCTCCTAGCTGGTTTATTTGGTTTTGTATCTATAGTTAAAAATCCAAAGAGTAGAAAGGAAGCAATGCCACTTGGACCATATATAGTACTTGGTACATATGTTACAATTATGTGGGGATGGAAACTGTTTGATTTGCAGTTTAAAGTATAAAAGCCATATGGAGTAAATGTATAAAGCCCATATGGCTTTTATATAATTTGTTTTATAATGGTTTTATGAACATCTGTGTCCAGTAGCAAACACCATTACTTGTTTTAGCAAGACCAACACCAATCTGGGTATATGATGGACTTAAAATATTTGCCCTATGCCCCGGTGAGTTCATCCAGCCGTTCATTACTTCAGTTGGTGTACGCTGACCGTAAGCAATGTTTTCACCTGCTGATGTGAATTTTATTCCATAGGATTCCATCATTTTAAATGGCGAACCATATGTTGGAGAGGTATGCGAGAAATAATTCTTGTTTACCATATCTTGTGATTTATATCGCGCGACCCTTGAAAGCTCCCAATTCATTGTTAATGCAGGGAGTCCGTTTTTTGCTCTTTCAACATTAACCAGCCTTGCCACTTCATCTTCATAAGCTTTTACGCTGCTTTGGGCAGGAATCGTAATTTTTTGTCCAGGGTATATCATGTTTGCGTTCTTAATCTGGGGATTCTGTGCCAAAAGCTCACTTATTCCTGTTTGATACTTTACTGCGATTTTCCATATGCTATCATCAGATTTAACTGTGTAGGCAGTTTGAGCATATGCCTGTGATGTACATAAGAGTAAAAAGACTGATATTATAAATAATGTTTTTTTCAAAATTAATCACCTCGGATAATATTTTTACATAAAGAGAAAGATATTATGTGAAGTAATTGTTTAAAAAACATGAAAATTTTGAAATCACCTAATATATATTAAATACTTTATTAATCTTACATTTAGCAGAGAAAAATACCGAATGCTTTAACGGAATTTTGCGATAGATAAATGTAATAGATTAATTGTACTTAATATAGATGGTAAACACAAAAAAAATGTAGTAAAATAAACAATGGAAGAAAATATATGCGATAGAGGTCAAAATAATGTCGGAAATTAGTGTGCTAGTTGTAGAGGATGAGAGCTCAATAAGGAAGTTCATTACTATAAATCTTGATAGAAGTGGTTTTAATGCTATTGAAGCAGAGACTGGAGAAGAGGGATTGTCAAGGCTTAAGGAGTTTGAGCCACAAGTGGTGATTCTTGATATAATGCTTCCAGGTATTGATGGGTTTGAGGTATGTCGTCAGATTAGGGATATGAAGTCTGATGCAATTGTTATCATGCTTACTGCAAAAGGTCAGGACATGGATAAAATTGTTGGTCTTGAGCTCGGAGCTGATGATTATATGGTTAAGCCTTTCAATCCTTTGGAGCTTGTTGCAAGAATTAGGGCTAACCTGAGGAGAATGGAAAAGGCTACTGTTATAGAAAAGAATGTTATTTCAACAGGTAAGCTTAAAATTGATACTTCAGCTCAGAAATTCTTTAAAAACGGGGAAGATATTGAGCTTACTCCAAGAGAGTTTTCGATTGTTAAGGTGTTTATGGAAAACCCAGGAAAGGCTTTAAGTAGAGATGATATTTTGAATCTTATATGGGGAAAAAACTATTTTGGAGATATCAAAACAGTAGATGTACATATCAGAAGATTGAGGGAGAAAATTGAGGAAGATCCATCTGAACCCAAGCTCATAGAGACTGTGTGGGGATTAGGTTACAGATGGCGAAAGGCAGATTGATATGAGAAGCATTAGAGCCCGCATGGTTTTTAACTTCATGTTTATTATTATAATCACAGTATTAATTCTAGAAATCCTACTAATAAATACGATCGAGCGTAACTACCAGGAAAACAGAAAAGACATTCTTGTAAGTCAAATTAAGGTAGGTGCTGATATCTATCAAAGATACTATTCTGATACACCACTATATGAAAATGTTCTAAATGATGTTGATATATTTGGAAAGCAGGATATGGCGGAAGCTCAAATAATTGATCTGTCAGGGAAAGTATTAAATAGTTCAACTCCTAATGAACCTAAAGATTTATCAGGTATGAAGGATGTAAAGGATGCTCTCGCTGGAGGGTTCGGTGCATGGATTGGATATGTTGATAATACAAATGAAGAGGTAATGGCGGTTTCAGGTCCGTTAAGGTCAGGGAGCTCTTCGGTTGTGGGCGTTTTAAGGCTTGTTACTTCACTTGAGGATGTCAATAATGATATAAAAAAGATCACTAGAATATTCATTATTATTGGTATTTCGGTTGTTCTTATCTGTGGATTGTTGGGCATAATACTTGCAAATTCGATAGTCGAGCCACTGAAGGAGATAACTGGAGTTGCAGAAAAAATGTCAACAGGGGACTACAATATAAGAAGTGTAACTAAGAACAAAGATGAGATTGGAAAGCTTTCGGATACGCTTAATCACTTTGCTGAAGAGATAGTAAAAAAAGAAGCTTTAAAGAATGAATTCATATCATCAATTTCACATGAGCTTCGAACACCTTTGACTTCAATAAAAGGATGGGCGATAACATTAAAAAACGGAAGTATTCATGATCGTGAAATGATGGTTGATGGTCTGGATATCATTGAAAAGGAGAGTGACAGGCTTACTTCAATGGTTGAAGAGCTGTTGGACTTTTCAAAATATGCATCAGGAAAGCTTGGGATTAAGGTGGAAAATGTAAATATAAAGGAACTCCTTAATTATGTTGATATTCAACTGACACCTAGAGCAGAAAGGGATAATATTGAGTTCAATGTAACTTATGACGATGACTTACCTATGATTACATCTGATGCGAACAGATTAAAGCAGATATTTATTAATATTTTGGATAATGCTTTCAGATTTACACCTCCATATGGGAAGGTATCCTTTGATACAGTTTATGAAAATCAAAAACTAATATTTAGGATTACTGATACGGGCTGCGGGATTTCAGCTGAAGATCTGCCAAATGTTAAAGAACGATTCTATAAGGGGAAAAACGAAAAATCCAGAAATGGGATTGGATTGTCTATTTGCGATGAGCTTATCAAGCTTATGGGTGGTGAGTTTGATATAAAAAGCGAGCTGAATAAAGGAACAGAAGTAACTGTGGTTCTTCCAGTTGAAGGAGTGAGTTGATATGCGAAGGATATATCTGGTATTTATGATTTTCGTTGTATTCATCTTGCTTTCTGGATGTTTTAAGTCGGATTCAAACAATAAAGGGAGAATAACAGCGCCGAAAATTATTAATCTTAGCTTTGAGGGAGCATGGGAAATTACCAGTTGCACTAGCAGCGGTTTTCCAGCATCTCAAAAGGATCCATCAAAGAAACTTACTGGTAAGAAAGCTGAGTTTTCTGTTGATGGAATAAAGGTAGCGGATAATATATGGGTAAAGACCGAGTACAAAGTAAAGCGTGTAGGTGCGGAAGACTATTTTTTGAATAAGAACGGATTATTGATAGATGACTTGAAGCTTGGAAATAAAGAGATATTTGTTTATACAATAACCTCAGGGGATGAGTATCTTTATGAGTTCATTAAACTTAATGATAGTGACGCTTTATTAATCGACCAAAATGAAATATGCAGACTAAAAAGGGTTTCTAAGGTTGTTGATCAGACATTCAAGGACGAATTAGCCAACTACAAGGCAAATAATTTGGAGGCGTCAACGAATAATAACTGGAAAAGAAGCTCTGGAATTCTTTTGGGATTACGGTTTGTTAAAAATCCTGGACAACGGGATAATGATGATATACCTCCAGAGTATGGCTATAAGACTCTCTGGATTGCACAGGAGAATCTTGAGTTTCATCCAGTGCTCGAGACAGCAGATATTTTTCTTCCAAGGCAAAACGGGTTTTGGAAGGTTGAGAGCTCAAGAGTTCGTAATGGCCTTAAAGTAGAAGATGTAATAAAGGTATACAATCCATTTCAAGTGAATCCAACAGGAAGCATGATTAATAATCCTTCTACTCCAAATCCAAATAGAATAAATGAAACTCCAATAAGTAAATGTAGTAAAATTATGTTTATTGGAAACGACTTTATATCGATGGAGTTCACGTATCCTGGAAATCATGCTGTTTCTTCCGAGGAAGAACTTCTTAGAAGAATGAAGTTTTTACATGTTGATAATGTTAAAGGTGAAAAAGGGGTCAAAATTTTTGATGTTGCAGGAGAAAAAGGGCTTAAAAAGCTAAATTCTTCAAGGAAACAAATAATTTCAAGTATCGAAAAGGCAAATACAAGAATAGTTGATGAAAATATTAAGGACGAGAATTTTTACCTTCAAAGGAATAGCGGCCACTGGTTTTTAAAGGGAAGATTAAGCTATTGGGATAATCAGGTATTAATGTATTCAGATTTTAAATTAAACGTTATAACACCATCAGCTTTAGTAAGATTTGACCATTTGTGTATACCGTGGACAGAAATAAAGTACAAGGTGCCAGATGCAACTGATGCTGTTACGTCACCAAATAAGGATTTTGCGATAGTAGTAACGCCGTCATATCTATACATATATCAAATATTTAGTGGGCATATTCATCAAAACCCTTACTGTAAAATCAGATTAAACAACGGGGACTCAATAATCATGGCTGAATGGGCAACTGACCAATATGTGAGTAAATGGGAGGAATATTTTAAGAATAATGATTATAAGAGTGTTAGAATTCAGGAATGACATAATAATTTGATTAAATATGTACCTTTCTTGTTAATATTTATTTAAAAATTCCCGATATATTAGATGATATTATTTCGTATTCCTGAAAAAGGAGAAACTCTATGAAAGTATTATTTAAAGCAATTGGGGCAATTTCAATAAGTGCTAGTGTTATTACCATAATTATTTCAGCAATGGCTTTTTTGCCACGTTCATTTATTTCTACCGAGCAGGCTGAAAATATTGTGGACATACTCTTGTTTCTTATAATTGCATGTTCATTATTATACTATGCTAATTTTTATAAAACGAGAAGTGCTAAATCAAATCTGGATAGAGTATCACAGTTGGAATATCAAAAAGAAGAGATAGAAGCACTGTATGAAGAAATAACAGCTACAGAACAAGAATTGAGGGACAAGTATGATGAGCTTGTTCAATATAAAGTGAAGCTTGAAGAAAGCCAGGAATGCTATAAAAAAATGTTTGAAGCAAGTAATGAAGCTTTATGGGAGTGGAATATTGTAACAGATGAAAAGTATTATTCAGAGAATCTGTCGAAAATGTTTCGAATTGGAGAAGACCAATCGTTTGATTTGAATTTGATATTTGGTAAAATTCATGCCGAGGATTTATATGGAATTTTTGAAGAAATGGAGCGAATAAAGAATGGATCTATAGACTTATTTGAAGATGTCTTAAGATTTAGGATTGAAGAAAATGAATATAGATGGTATGGCATAAAGGTTGTGGCTCTAAAGGATGGTAATGGCAAGAATTACAGATTATTAGGATCATTTGTAGATATACATGATAAGAAAACACACCAAGACGAAATGAAAAGGATAGCGTTTTATGATACACTTACGGAGCTACATAATAAAAGATGGTTTATAGACTATTTTGAGAATGTTTTAAATGACAAGTCGGAAGGCTATCTTGTTTTGATGGATATAGATAATTTCAAGTTAATTAATGATGTTTTTGGTCATCCAGTTGGAGATAATGTTTTAAAACTTCTTGCGGATAATATAAAAAGCATTGGTAAGGATTTTAAAATTAGCAAATTCGGTGGGGATGAGTTTATTTGCTGCATTATGGGAACATTGGATTTTGAGGAGTACTACAAAGTCATACTCAAGACATTCAATTCAGCAATTCATTATCAAAGCCAGGAGTTTGTGCTTGCTATAAGTTCTGGAGTTGTCAAACTTAGTGGCAAACAGGATGTTTATGACTGTATAAAAAGAGCAGAAATTGCAATGTACAAGGCAAAGGAAATGGGAAAGAACAAGTATGTGATATTTGATGAGAAAATGAATGAAGAAATTATAAAATTGTCAAAAATGGAAAATGCGCTTAAAAACGCGCTTGCTCAAAAAGAATTTTCTGTATTTTATCAACCTCAGTATCTTCTTGAAAACAATATTCTTATCGGATACGAGGCATTAATACGTTGGTATAGTCCAGAGTTCGGTTTTGTTACACCAGATTCATTTATTGGACTTGCTGAAAGCACAGGAATAATAAATGATATAGGTCTTTATGTAATAAAGGAGGCATGTAAATTTGTTTTAGAGCTAGACAGAAGAGGTCTTAATGAGTGTGCTGTGTCAGTAAACGTATCTCCTGTGCAGTTGAGCAATCAGGAATTTGAAGAGAGGGTTATGGAAATTGTCAATTATTATAAGATTAAACCAAACAGACTCTGCTTTGAAGTGACTGAAACAGCGGTGATGCAATCTTTTGAGGAAAATGTTCAAAAGCTTGAGAGGATTAGAGAATATGGTTTTAAGGTTTCACTTGATGACTTTGGAACAGGATATTCATCTCTTAGCTATTTAAAGAATATTCCTGTCAATGAAGTGAAAATTGACAGATCTTTTATCAAAGATATTTGTGGTTCTGATATAATGCATTCTAAACTTGTTAAGGCTATTATTGATATTTCACATGATTTCGGTTTTAATGTAGTTGCTGAAGGGGTTGAGGATCTTGATCAGATGGAAGTGCTGCTAGGCTACAAATGTGACAGAGTTCAAGGATTTTATTTCAGCAAGCCTGTTCCAACAGATGAAGCATTAAAGATATCAGAAAAGATTGTGAATTGATATACCTAAACATTTAGGAGTGATATCTGGTATAGATATCACTCCTTTATAATTATTGGAAATCACCTAAAGATCAATTTTATCCGATTCAATAAGATTGAGCATTTTAAGTGTTGCCTTAATTGCAGAAGCTGTCTGGTCTGAGTCTAGACCGCGGGTTTTGAACTCCTTGTCTTTATACCATGTTATTAGAGTCTCAACAAGTGCATTTGTTTTACCACCAGGAGGTATTGTAACAATGTAATCAACCAAGATTGGAAGTGTTTTGTCGAGATTGTTATAAATTTTGCTTATTGCTTTCATAAATGCATCATATTGTCCATCACCAGTTGCAGTTTCCTCATAGGTGGTATTGTCAATTTCGATTTTTACTGTAGCCACAGGGCTTAGACCGTTTGCGTGGCATATATAATAATTTACAAGTTTGATTTTATCGAGCAGTGCGTCTGACCGCAAAACATCAGAAATAATAAATGGAAGATCTTCAGTTGTAATGCTTTCCTTTTTATCACCTAACTCAACTATCTTCTTGGTTACTCTTGCGATTGCATCGGAATCAAGTGATATTCCTAGTTCTTCTAAGTTTTTAGAGATGCTTGCTTTTCCAGAGGTTTTGCCAAGGGCGTACTTCCTTAAACGACCAAATCTTTCTGGAACAAGTTTGTTATAATAAAGGTTGCCTTTATTGTCACCATCAGCATGTACTCCGCAAGTCTGGGTAAATACATAGTCACCAATGATAGGCTTGTTTACTGGGATTCTAATACCTGAGAATGCTTCGACAAGCTTACTTATTTTATTAAGTGTAGACTCGTTTATCTGGGTTGTTACCTGCGGACAGTGGTCTTTAATTGAACCGATAATACTGGATAGAGGAGTGTTTCCAGCTCTCTCCCCAAGTCCGTTTACAACAGTATGAATTCCTGAGAAGCCAGCCTTAATAGCCATGAATGAATTTGCAACAGCCATGTCATAGTCATTGTGTGCATGAAAATCAAACTTGATCTCAGGGTATTTTTCTACCATAAGCTTGCAATTTTCATACGTTTCAATTGGATTCATTGCTCCTAGAGTGTCTGGCAGCATAAATCTCATGATAGGCTCACTTTTCAATGATTCCATAAGGAAATGAACATAGTCAGGAGAATTAATGATTCCATTGGACCAATCCTCAAGATATACATTAATCTTTAGTCCCTTTTGGGTTGCATATTCAATAACAGACTTAATATCTGCCAAATGCTCTTCAGGTGTTTTCTTAAGTTGGTTTTTTACATGATTAAGTGAACCCTTACACAGTAAATTTATAACAGCTGCTCCAGATGACACAATCCAATCAACGGATCTCGTCTTGTCGACAAAGCCTAATACTTCAACCTTGTCTAGGTAACCGTTCTTTTTAGCCCAGGCTGTAATGTTTTGAACGGCAGTTAATTCGCCTGTTGATACATTAGCTGATGCAACTTCTATTCTATCCACTTTTACGTCATCAAGAAGCATTTTTGCTATCGTAAGCTTTTCATGTTGTGAAAATGCAAGTCCTGGGGTTTGTTCTCCATCTCTTAATGTAGTGTCCATGATTTCAATTTTCATAAATTCATCCTCCTTCAAATAGAGTCAAAATAAAAATAAAAAACTTTCGTCCTATAACAGGACGAAAGTCTAAATTTTCTCAACCACCTGATACAACATACAATCATATGTGTTCCTTTTAACGGGGGAACTCCGTCAGCACCTACTAATAATTCGGGCTGAAGCTCGAGGAGGATATTCAATACTAACTTACAAAGATTGGGCTCACACTATTCCCAAATCGCTGGGCTCTTCGGATAATATCTACTGTTCCTGTCATTGCTTTTAAACTATATGAAACAATTTTACTATATGATTTAGATGTTAGTCAATAGTAATTTTGTTGTAGTCGGCAGAGGTTTTGTTGAAATTTTTGGCTATAATAACTACATCCGCCATATTGATTGCATTATCAAGATTAAAATCAGCGTTAATATTATAACTACTATCTTCTAAAACAGTACCAAAACATTTTGCAATTTCCATAACATCAATAAAGTTAATTGCACCGTCCTGTACACCGTTAACCATGATATCACCTGCAATCATAGTTATTGGAGACTTAATAGTACCAATCACAAGATCTTTGTTTATTTCAATGTCTATAATCTCTCTAGCTAAATATCCATTTTTACTGATTTTGATCGAAGCTGCTTTCGTAGTAGGTATGTTTAATAGTTCAAAGTGGCCATTTTCATCAGTTGATATGCTATATTGTGTGTTTGAGATTTCGACTTTAAACCCAGATTTTCCTGAATTTGAAGCAGACAACGTTAGATGATCAGGGGCTATGTAGCCAGATATTTTGTGAGTGACTGGTGTAGGAGTAGTTGTAGCTGTAGAAGTCGGTATGTAAGTATTAGTTGGAGTTGATGTGCTTATAGGAGTGTTATTAGGAATGTTTGTAGGCGTACTAGGTGCATTAGTTGGAGTGTTAGTAGGTGTATTAGTTGGAGTAGTAGGTGTGCTAGTAGGAACGTTAGTAGGTGTAGCAGTAGAGCTATTGTTATCATATGTTATTACTAGATATGGTCTTGAACCATTGGAGTATTCGCTTGCTTTAAAGCCGATCCGTGTAACATCATTATTTACAAGAATAAATCCGAGGTTCATTTCGGGATTTGTGTTCCATTTCTTTATTGAATCAGTGATATCAACAGCAGGGTAAAACGTATGGTCCCAGTTTTGGGCTCCCTCGAGCTGTGGAATAACTGCTACGGGAGATTGCGCGTCATAATCGCCACCAGGGTTTGCCCAATTGATGCCAGTTGCGGATTGATTCCAATTAGCTGAGCTTTCATCAAAGCTACTTTTTAATTCGTATAAATATAGATTTTGATTTGGCTGCCAATTTGTCTGGTTCCATACATAAAAAGCGATTTTTGCGCTAAGTATTCTCTTGTTTTCGAGCTGTTGAGGAAGAGTGAACTTAATAATAAAACTGTCGCAATCACTAACATATCCATTAGAGCCATAATTTGATGATGGGTTGCTCTTCATCAAAAATGTATCCGTCACATATTCTGGACTTTCAATTCGAATTGTTTGTGCTCCAACAGGTGCTGTATTTGTAGGAGTATGGGTAGACGTTGAAGTAGTAGGCTTAATTGTTGGAGTAGAGGTATTCTTTATGGTACTTGTTGAAGTATTTGCTGTTGTGACCCTAGGTGTGTTTGTATTGGTAACACTTGAAGTGCTTGTAGGAGTATTAGTTGGTTTGCTTGAAGTATATGTTGTTGGAGTCGGAGTGTTATTAGAAGTTCCGTTCCATCCAGCTAATCTTGCCCAAAGATACCAACAGGCATAGCCCTTTAAGTTAGCATTTAATGGCTCTGAATGTGCAGAACTGCATGAGAACCAATCAACACCTTGAGTATGAGAATTTTGCCAGTTTCTAGCCCAGTTGCTATCCCGTGACCCATTTCCGTCAGAGTCATAATCACATGCATCATTTACAAGCTTATCCCCAAAGTAGTTTCCAGAAGGATCGTATGACTCTATGTCTTCAAAGTCAAATAGAATTTTATTGTTTGTTTGGCAGTATTGTCTTATTCTGCTGTTTTGAACATGAAGATTTCCTGTGAGTCCTGAACCGTCAGTATGTCCAGTCATATAGACAAAATATACATTTGGAAATTCATTCTCGAGATTTGACATAAGGCTCAGATAATTATCGATATCAGCATTTGATGCACTGCTTACCTGACCACACCAGGACCACATAACAACATTAACATCTGCATGTGAATTCAAATAGCTTCGGGTTGCACCAGCCCATGCTGTTCTATCAGGATTGCCGAGATCAGAAGCGGAGAACGGGCAATCTCTAAAATCCATGGCCCCGTTGCTTCCGCCATTATTATAATCATAAATATTACTTATGTTGTCTCTTATAGCATCCATTCCAGATACCAATTGACTGCCATGTGATGTGTGCCCATAGGCGATCGTTAATGAGCTTTTTGCGTTGTTTACCCACTGTGCTGGAATATCAGACAGCTTTGTTTTAGTGTGATCTGCAATTATTGGTGAGTTTAAGGATACAGCATGTACTTTATTACCTGATTGTGATGTAATACCACCGCCTGCATTTGAAAAAATAATAACAAGAGCCAAAAATAAACTTAGTTTTTTAAAACCTTTAATCATTGTACTACCTCCCTATTTTCTATTTTTCGTTTAGATTATTCGAGTAGTAGAAAATTTTTCATAAGGGATGGAATGAATTTTATTCTTTGCCTAATTATAATAGTTATTTCGAGATTTTTAAATATCAATATATCAGAATTAAAAAAATAAGTTTTGATTATTATATTTTAGTGTATAATTAATAAAGGCGTAACGATATAATAAGGCCTAAAATTTATTTTAGAGGGATATAGATGACTGACAGGCATAAATGTAGTAAATGTGAAGGTTCGTGCTGTGGGTTGTGTTGCACGAAAATTGAGAATTTTGAAGTAACAGTTGGAAAAACGAATATACTTTATGATGTAAATATGCATATTCACTGTGGAGAATTGACCGCGATTATAGGACCGAACGGAGCGGGAAAAAGTACTCTTTTAAAGGCTATTCTGGGCGAAATAAAGCATGGAGGAGAGTTGAAATACCTTGACATTAAAGGTGTAAGATCTGGCAATCCTCTTATTGGCTATGTTCCGCAGTATTTAAGATTTGATCTGGGGACACCTACAAGTGTATTAGATCTTTTTACTTCATGCCTTACAAGGGTTCCATCTTGGCTTATTAGTACCAAAAAAATAAGAACCCGAGTATTAGAGTGTTTGAAAAAAGTCAAGGCAGATCATCTTATTGATAGGAGGCTAGGAGCATTGTCAGGAGGAGAGCTTCAGAGGGTACTTTTGGCTTTGGCTTTAGAGCCTGTTCCAGATATACTTTTATTGGATGAGCCTGTTTCGGGTATTGATCAGAATGGGCTAGAGCTTTTTTATACAACAGTTTCCGAGCTTAGAAATAATTTTGACCTTTCTGTAATATTGGTATCTCATGATCTTGAGTTAGTAGCTAAGTATGCAGACAGGGTAGTGCTATTGAATGGAACTGTTATCTGTAATGGCTCTCCTAAAGAGGTTTTTGGAGATGAGAGAACTAAAAAGATATTTGGAATGTCATGGTATAATAATATAAATAAAAATGAAACGGGAGGGACAAATAATGCTTGATTGGTGGTATTCGTTGATTGATTTTGTTTTGCCCTTCCAGTGGACGGATCATATTTTTATGAAAAATGCACTTTTAGCTGTGCTTCTTATTACCCCTATATTCGGGATACTAGGGACTATGGTTGTAAGCAATAAAATGGCATTCTTCTCTGACTCTCTTGGTCATGGAGCATTTACAGGTATTGCTATTGGAGCTGTTTTAGGCGGGATTAAGCCGATTTGGGCTGCAACAGTGTTTTCAATTGTTTTTGCTCTGATAATTACTATCGTAAAAAATAAAAGTAAGGCATCGGCAGATACTGTGATTGGAGTTTTTTCATCGACAGCTATATCAGCAGGTCTTGTTATTATGTCTTTTGGAGGACGCTTAAAAAAGCTGTCTAATTACCTCATTGGAGACATTTTGAGTATTTCACCTGCAGAAATTCTTATGATATGTATTGTTTTTGTGGGTGTAATTACAATGTGGGTACTGTTTTTTAACAAGCTTCTTATGATAAGTATTAATCCTTCTTTAGCTAAGAGCAGAGGTATTAATACATTGTTTATTGAAACAATGTTTAGTGTTGTAGTTGCAATAGTCGTTACTATTTCAATACAGTGGGTGGGGCTTCTTATTATTAATTCAATGCTCGTGCTTCCAGCCGCTACAGCATCTAATGTTACATCAAATGTGCGTAAATATCATCTTTATTCAGTGTGTGGAGCTCTTATTTCAGGAATTGCTGGGTTGATTATTTCATATTACTTTAATACTTCAACTGGTGCTACTATTGTTTTGATTTCATCCGTTCTGTTCTTTATATCATTTCTTTTGAGAAACAAGTAAGGTAAGCCAAGATTTATTTCTAAATTTCTAAACTTTAGGTGTTAACTCTTTCTTAAAAAGTGGTAAGAATACTCATGTTGATGGATATTTTTATGTCTATGAAATTATGGTGTCTAAAGACACTATAATTTCTCACGACGAGTTACATAGGATACAAAAAGCGCTTTGCGTTTTTGTTCAGTTTTTATTAAAGGAGAGATGACATATGCTAGAGGTCGGACAAAAAGCCATTGATTTCAAGCTTAAGGATCATGATGGGAATGAAATTGGAATTTCAGATTTTAAAGGAAAGAAGATAGTCTTATATTTTTATCCAAAGGATAATACCACTGGATGCACTAAAGAAGCATGTAGCTTCAGAGATGTATATGATGATTTACTTGATGCAGGTGCGGTTGTTATTGGAATAAGCCCAGATTCTCAAGTATCACATAAGAAATTCAGCGACAAATTAACACTGCCTTTTTATCTTCTTTGTGACGAGGATCATAAGGTAGCTGAAATCTATGGAGCATGGGGAGAAAAGAAAATGTACGGGAAATCGTATATGGGTATCCTAAGAACAACATTTATTATAGATCATGATATGAATATTGTGAAGGTTTTTAAAAAGGTTTCACCAGAAGGTCATGGTAATGAAATCCTAAAAATTGTTAATACTATTTAACATTATGACCGATATAAAGGTATAAATTGTTCTTTTAATATTTCATTGGGAAAGTTAGAGTAAGCTTATTTTGTAAAATATTCTTGATAGAAGGTGGTAAAACATGGATAAATTGTATACGGAACTACTTGATGTTTTAGAGAAAGAAGATAGGTATGCCAGCATCAAATTCGTAACGGACGCTCTTACATCAGAAAAAATAGGTATTGTAGATATGTATGAGAAGATTCTAGGTCCAGCTATGAATAAGCTAGAATGCAAGCTCAGCGAACAAAAGCTTTGCATTTGGAAGGAGCATGTAAGAAGCTCTATAATGCGTTCAATCATTGAGTGCTGCTATCCTTTTGTTATAAAAGAACGCGATTCTATAGGTTCTGGGAAAAATAAGGGTAAAGCTATAGTGTTTTGCCCTGATGGTGAGTACCATGAGATTGGTGCAAGAATGGTATCTGACTTTTTTACTATGTGTGGGTTTGAATCGATATTCATTGGAAGCAGCACACCAAAAGAAGAATTCATAAATATTCTCGATGTTCTGGAACCTACCTGTATTGCTATTAGCGTGACAAATTACTATAACCTTGTTTCTGCAAAAAGAACAATTGCCGAGATTAGAAAGTCTGCTAAAAAAGATATGAAAATTGTTGCTGGAGGAAATGCCTTTATTAAAAATACTCAGGCTTATAAGGAAATTGGTGCAGATGCAATGGTAAATACATTTGAAGATATTAAGGCGTTATAGGGAGAGGTGATAAAATGGGATTCGCATTTAAAGTAGCAATGAGATTTCTAAAATCAGGAAAAGCACAAACTTTTTTAATAGTATTAGGTATTGCTATTGGTGTTTCTGTTCAGATATTTATAGGACTTCTTATAGATGGGCTTCAGCAGAGTCTTATCAATAAGACAATAGGGAGCTCGCCACATATAACCATAACACTAGATAAGGATGACAAACTTATCGACAATTGGGAGCCTCGGATAGAGAATATTAAGAAATTGGGATTAAGTCTTGAGGATGTTTCGCCTATGGCAGATGGATCTGCTTTTGCTATCTTTGGATCAAAGAAGGAGCCTGTTCTTATCAGAGGTATTCAGAAGGATAGCGCTGAAGGAATATACAAATTTACTGATAGTATCATTGAGGGCGAGATGATTTCATCAGAAGGTGAAGTCATTATTGGAAAAGAGCTAAAAGACCTGCTTGAATTGAAGATCGGAGATAAAATTGAAGTGTTTACTCCAAACGGCATAAAAGAATCTCTTAAAATAAAAGGTTTTTATGATTTGAAGGTTTCAAGCATCAATAAGAGCTGGATAATTGTAGATTTAAAAACATCAACGAAACTGTTTGGTTTTGATGGCAAGTTGACATCGATTGAAATACAGGTTGATAAGAAAGACATATTTAATGCTAAAGAAATTGCTTCTTCAATAGAAAAAGGCTTAAATGATCAAGATATAAAGGTGGTTGACTGGCAAACCCAGAATGAGTCGTTATTATCTGGTCTTAAAGGACAAAGCATTTCTAGTATAATGATCCAAGTTTTTGTACTGATTTCTGTACTTCTTGGAATAGCAAGTGTTTTGGCTATTTCAGTGATGCAAAAGTCGAGGCAGATTGGAATATTGAAGGCAATGGGTGTCAGGGACAGTGTTTCAAGTATGATTTTTCTTTTTCAGGGCTTCATGCTCGGAGTTGGAGGGGCTATTCTAGGAATTGTGCTAGGACTTGGGCTGATACTGATGTTCACAAAGTTTGCATTGAATCCTGATGGAACACCTGTTGTGCCAATACTTATGAACTATAGCTTCATAGCCTTTTCAGGTGTTATTGCAGTGGTATCTGCAATGGCAGCATCTTTAATTCCTGCAAGGAAATCTTCAAAACTGAATCCTATAGAGGTGATAAAAAATGGCTGATGTAATTAAACTTGTTGATATATCAAAGATATACGGAGAAAAGGTGAAGACTCAGGTTCTATTTGATATAAATCTGAGCTTTGAGGAAGGAACATTCAACTCAATAATAGGCCAATCTGGAAGCGGTAAAAGTACGCTTTTAAATATAATTGGTACATTGGACAAACCTTCAAAAGGGGAGTTGTTTATAAATGGCAAAAACACTTCAGGCATGAACAAAAATCAGCTTGCGAGTCTTAGAAATGAAACAATTGGCTTTGTTTTTCAGTTTCATTATCTTTTGCCGGAGTTTACTGCTATTGAAAATGTGTTGATGCCATACATGATTAAAAATGGCAAAACAACACCTCAAATAGTAAAGAGGGCTGAAGAGCTTATGGAATTGGTTGGTCTTGAGGGTGTGAAAAACAATTTGTCATCTAATATGTCAGGTGGTCAGCAGCAAAGGACAGCTATTGCAAGATCACTCATAAACAGCCCTAAAATAATTCTTGCTGATGAACCAACAGGAAACCTTGATTCTGAAAGCACTGAAAACGTGTATGGCATATTGAGGGATATTAATGAAAAACTAAAAACAACTTTTGTAATTATTACACATGATAGAAGAATTGCAGAGAAAGCTGATAGAACTGTAGAAATAAAGGATGGTAGGATAAATCTTGACGTTAGTAAGTAAGGAATAATAAAAATCTTAAATAGAGCATGTAGATTTTTCACAAAAGCAGATAACAAAAATTCGGTTATTATGGATCGTAATAACTATGGATTTTATTATCTGCTTTTTCAATTGACGCGGATCTTTCCATTTATAAGTCATATCTGTTCATTAAATTCACTTTGAGATTTGCAGATATAGTGATATAATAAAATCTCAGAGGCATCAAGCCTCTTTACTATATTAAATACTTTATTAATCATACATTTAGCAGAGCAAAATAGCGAATGCTTTAACGCAATTTTGCGATAGATAAATGTAAAAGATTAATTGTATTTAATCTTGAGGAATTTACGAAGTAAATCCTAAAATCGATGGGCTCGTTGCCCATGTGATTTTAATATATAAATTTGGAGGCACAATAAATGAATATTTCATTTCCTAAGGATACTTTCTTTTTAGTTACTGGTGGTGCAGGATTTATAGGTTCAAACTTAACTGAGCATATTCTTAACCTTGGATATAGAGTAAGAGTTTTAGATAATTTTGCAACAGGTAGAAGAGAGAATATAAAAGATCTGCTTCAAAATGAGAGTTTTGAGCTGATTGAAGGAGATATAAGAGATAGTGATGTTTGCAACAATGCATGTAAGGGAGTTGATTATGTGCTACATCAAGCAGCATTAGGCTCTGTTCCACGCTCTATAAATGATCCCAGGACTTCTAATGATGTAAATATAACAGGTATGTTAAATATGATGCTTGCTGCTAGAGACAATAATGTTAAAAGGTTTGTATATGCATCATCTTCGTCTGTTTACGGGGATGAGCCCAATTTACCTAAAATCGAAGATAGAGTAGGTAAGCCGCTTTCTCCTTATGCTATAACAAAAAAAGTTAATGAGCTTTATGGAAGAAACTTTTATGAGATATATGGCATTGAGACTGTTGGATTACGTTATTTTAACGTGTTTGGAAGAAGACAGAATCCAAACTCTGTTTATGCGGCCGTAATACCTCTATTTGTGAAGGCTCTTCTTAATAATGAGGCACCAAAAATAAATGGAGACGGCTTGCAATCAAGAGATTTCACATATGTAGATAATGTAATTCAAGCCAACTTGAAAGCCTGCCTTACAGATAGAAAAGTAGGTGGTGAGGTTTTCAATATTGCAACTGGAGGAAGAGTTTACCTTATTGATCTATATAATAGTATATGCAAATATCTTGGAAAGGATATTAAGCCTATATATGGCCCTGACAGACAGGGAGATATAAAGCATTCAAATGCAGAAATAAGCAAAGCAAGAGAATTGCTTGGCTATAATCCAGAGTTTAGTGTTGATACTGGTATAGAAAGAAGTATTGAATGGTATAAAAACAACTTATAAGCACCCATAATATTAAATACAGTTAATCTTTTACATTTATCTATTGCTAAATGTAAGATTAATAAAGTGTTTAAACACATTAGGAGGACAGTTCATGGCGAAGATATCTGAATATGGAAAGAAAATAAATGATATTCATAATCCTGTTCAATATAAAATTGATAATTACTTAAGCGTTGTCGAAAAGATTAAAAAAATAGATATTAAGACAAAAAGCGAGTCGGAGCTTAAGACGATGTCTCTTGCCTTGAAAAAGCGTGCTCAAGATGGTGAAGACTTAGACAGCATTTTGGTTGAGGCATTTGCAGTAGGTAGGGAAGCATCGAAGCGTACGTTGGGTATGATGCATTTTGATGTTCAGCTTGCAGCAGGCATTGCTCTACATAATGGTAAAATCATAGAGATGCAGACTGGAGAAGGTAAGACTTTAGCTGCAGTTTTGCCAGCTTATCTCAATGCTATGACTAATAATGGGGTTCATATTCTTACATTTAATGACTATCTTGTCAAAAGAGATGCAGAGTGGATGCGTCCAATATATGAGTTTTTAGGTGTTAGCGTAAGCTATATTGTTGAAGGAATGAGTGTGAAAGAAAGACAAAAAGCGTACGAAGCGGATATAACATACATCACAGCAAAAGAAGCTGGGTTTGACTACCTAAGAGACTTTTTGTGTGAGGACAAAGAACTTCTTTTACACAAACAGTTTAGTTTTGCCATCATTGACGAAGCGGATTCTATACTTATTGATGAGGCAAGGATTCCATTGGTTATTGCAGGCAATCATCCTCACAAGGGGAATAAAAAGGTGACGATGACTGAGCTTGTTAAAGGCTTTGGAAACAGTGATTATGAGATTGATGAGTATGGAAGCAATGTGTATTTGACTGATAAGGGACTTGTCAAGGTTGAAGAAATAATGGAATGTGGAAATTTGTATGATGAAAAGAATATGGAGCTTTTATCATCAATCAACTGCGCACTCTATGCAGAGGTTTTGTTAAAAAAAGATAAAGATTACATAGTTAGAAATGGCAAGATTGAGCTTATTGATGAGTTCACAGGCCGTGTTGCGGATAAAAGGCATTGGCCTGACAACCTTCACGCTGCTGTTGAAGCTAAGGAAGAGATTTCAACAGATTCAAAAGGAATAATAATGGGTAATATCACTTTGCAGCATTTTATAAATCTCTACCCAAAGGTAGCAGGAATGTCGGGTACTGCTCATACTTCCGCAAAGGAGTTTGTGGAGTTTTATGGCGTTGATGTTGTTGTTATACCAACGAACAAACCTTGCGTAAGAAAGGATCACAGCGATAAGATATATGCAACTAAAAATGCAAAGACGAAAGCTTTAATTCAGGAAATCAAGAATGTCCATGCTAAGGGGCAGCCCGTTTTGATAGGAACGGGAAGTGTTGAAGAATCCGAGCAATTGTCAGAATTACTGGAAAAAGAGAAAATCAACTATCAAGTTTTGAATGCCAAAAATGATGAGATGGAAGCTGGGATTATTGCAAATGCAGGTAGGCTTGGAGCTGTTACAGTATCAACAAACATGGCAGGACGTGGAGTTGATATAAAGCTTGGAGGAGAGACTGGAGACAAAAGAGAGCAGATAATAAATGCTGGAGGTCTTTACGTTATAGGTACAAACAGAAATGAAAGCAGAAGAATAGATAATCAGTTAAAGGGAAGAGCAGGCCGACAGGGAGATCCTGGTGAGAGTCGACTTTTTATAAGCCTTGAGGATGACTTGATGGTCAAATACGACATTACGAAGCTTGTACCAAAGCATGCTTATAAGGATTGTAAAGATGATCCAATATCAAACCAGATTGCTTTGAAGGAAATTGACAGGGGGCAGAGGATAGTTGAAGGCCATAACTCTGATATCAGAAGGCAACTGCTTAAGTATGCATTCATTATTGAAGAACAACGCAAAATTGTATATGATAAAAGGCAAAAGATCCTATTAGATGAAGCTGAGCTTAAAATATTAAAAAATAAGGCGACAGAGAGATATGCAGAGTTATGTAAGGAGTTTGGCGAGGAAGTTTTGTACAATGTTGAAAAGAAAATTACTTTATATTATATAAATAAAAATTGGGCGGATCATCTTGATTATATTTCATATATAAGAGAGAGTATTCACCTTGTAGTAATTGGAAGAAAGAATCCTATAGATGAGTTCCACAAGTCTGCAATTGAGTCGTTTGATGAAATGCTTAAAAATATTGAAAATGATATTGTGGAGAAGTTTAACAATATCGAAATAAATAAAAACGGAATTGTATCAGAGGACGATGGGTTAAAGGGGCCAGCCACGACTTGGACTTATCTAATAAATGACAGTGCTGAGCAATTTAGTAATTTGCCACACATAATGAAAACTTTCTCAACTTTTGCAAGCGCACCTTTGTTTACTATAAAGAGCTTGTTTAACAAAATTACCAAGAAAAAGTAAGAATGCGATGTATACACAAATTCATATAATCAAATCTTTGTCATATGCCGATATAGATTTTAGCATATACTTATAAAACCTGAGTTGGACTGTATAAATCTAGATGCACCTGAGAGCTTTTGTTCATCAATAAATGGAAGGTGGCATTATGTTGGATAATAATACAAAAAATTCCCAAAATAATGATGATGTTGATGGATATGTTTGGATCATTGATGGAAAAGTCTTTGTGAGGAATGAGCTTAAAGGTGGAATTCCTCCTGCAATTTCTCCATGCGAAGGATGTAAGTTGATTATCAATGGTGAAGAATCCAACTATCTCAATCTTGTCAATGAGGATGATAAGATTGAGCTTAGGGTTGAAAACACTGAAAATGAAATGAAAATGGAAATCCAAATATCTGATGATGGACTTCAAGCATATTTAGATTATACTCCAGCTGCTGTCTATTCTAATAGAGTTATTGATAAAATTCCTATAAACAGGTTGGACATTGAAGTTGATAAAACGTTAATTCAAAGTGTGAGTGCAGTAACCGAGCAACAGGTAATGAATATAATTAATCAACATGGTATTGTTTTTGGAATTATTCAATCAGAAATAGAAAAGCTTTGTGAGGCTAATTTGCCAGGGAAACACCTAATAGCTGAAGGGAAAGCGCCTGTAGAACCTATAGATGAGCATATAGAGTACTTTTTTAATGAAGAAGAAACAAGTGAAAAAGTAGTTAAAGAAGATACCAGTGGTAAGGTTGACTATAAGGATATTTTTGAGTACCATGCAGTAAATGTCGGAGAGGTGTTGGCTTTAGTTCATAAGGGGACTCTAGGAAAAAATGGAGTTGCTGTAACAGGCAGAATTTTAATTGCGAGAGAACCAAGTCCTGTATTAATTGGTGAGAGCAGAAGTGTTGAGTATAATGAAGCCACTGGACAAATTAAAGCGATCAAGTGTGGGAAACCAACCAAAATATTGAATAAAAATGAAGTTGTAATCCAAGTTGTTGAAAGGATTTCAATTGTCGAGGTAAATATCAAAACAGGAAATGTAAATTTCAGCGGCGATATTGAGATAAATGGTAATGTTTCTGAGGGAATGCAGGTCAGTGGTAAAAATGATATTTGGATCAAAGGGAATGTAACATTTTCCAATATTCTTGCGATCAATAATGTATATATAAAAGGTTCTATAGTATCGGCAAAAGTCAGCACTGGTGTAAAAAAACTCATATATAAAGATGCTTCTCCTATAATATCTGGAATAATAAATGAAATGAATCTTTTGATTTCTAATGTTAATTCAATTTCAAAATCGGAAAAACAAAATTTGAAATTAAAGAGTTTTCCTGAGATCGTTAGGTATGTCCAAAACACTAAAAATAGAAACTTGTCAAAGGTTATGTTTGAAAGCATAAGTGTTTTAAAAAAAGATGATTATTATGTAGATGAACATGCGTTTGCATTGATTATAAGTTCGTCGAAGACATTATTAGGCGATTGTTCAGCTGTAACAGATATTGATTATTTGAAAAGAATAGTTATAAATCTATCACAATTACTTGAAAAAAAAGAAACCGTTAAAATTACTGGAAATGTTGAAGTTGGCTACTTATTAAACTCAGAAATAAGAGCTATTGGAGATGTTTTTGTAAAAGGAAAAGGATGCATTAATTCAATTATAAATGCAGATGGGAAAATATTGGTTAATGGAGTTATACGTGGAGGGACACTAAGTTCACAGAAATCTATTGAAATAAATAAATGTGGTTGTGAAACAGGTGTAAAGACATTATTAACTGTACCTGATGATGGAAGGATTATAGTGAAGTATGCGTATCCCGATACGACTATTAAAATTGGAAGACAGGTAGTAACTTTACTGAAAGCACAAAACTTTGTTGATGCAAAACTTGTTAATGGAAAGATTATGCTAAAATAAAGATGAGGTGTTGAATAATGAGGGTGGTACAGCAGCATATAAATGAAGTTGTTATACTAGAAGCTATTGATGATATAGGGGAAAAAATTGGACCAACCTACGAATCTAAAATCGTAAATGTTTTGGATACTGATACTATAAGTATTTCGTGGCCAAAGTTTGATAGATTTATAGTGCCTTTTCCACCTGGAACAAAGATTAGAATTACATTTAAAGATATACTTAAGGAACGATTTTGTCTTATCGGAGTCATAACATCAAGGATAGATGAGAATAGTCAAAAGGTACTCCACAGTAAATTATTTAATGCATTTGATCAAGACCAAAGAAGACTGTCGTTCAGACTAAAGGTAAGGATTGATGCTTTATACAGGGTTTGCTATTCAGATGTTGAGAATTATAAAAGTACACAAGATGACATTGATTTTAAAAAGACCTTTACAAAAGATATAAGTAGTGGAGGGTTGTCACTTGTGGTCGATGAAGATATAAATGAAAATACAACTATTGAGGTGACAATTTTTTTAGATAGGAGCGATCAAATAGTTGCTTTTTGTAAAATAGCTAGAAAAGAGCTTATTAAAACAACACATGGAGAGAAATATGAGCTGGGACTAAGCTTTATTAAAATTTCAAATAAGGATCAGGATACATTGATAAAGTATATTTTTGAGCATCAAAGAGATGAATTGAAAAGTGAATAAGGCGATAACAAAAGGTTTGGTATATTCCATGAGTAGGGGGGATATACCATTCCTTTTGGGTTTTTTAGCTATTAGTAAATTATACTTTAATAATATTAATTAATTTGATAAAATGTTTATGCTATATTAAATACATTATTAATCTTACATTTAGCAGAGCAAAATAACGAACGTTTTAACGGAATTTTGTGATAGATGAATGTAAAAGATTAATTGTATTTAATATAATATATAATAGTATAAAGCTCTGACACCTATTATTTTTACATGGATTAAAGAGTGTACAAACACGGGGAGGATAAGAAAAATGAGAAGTGGTAAGTTTAAAAGATGTATTGCTTTAATATCGCTAGGCGCATTTCTAGGAGTAAGCTGTCCTGCTTTTAGCTTTGCTGATGCAGCAGAGGCAGTTGTACCTTATTGTACTAGAAATACAACTCCGTTGACAGCAATTAATTTGGCTGGAACAGAGGATGTCCAATATGATGGAACTACATATGTCAGGCAAAACGCAATAAGTAATCTTACAGTGACATCAAGAGAGCCTGAGTTTTTAGCTGAGAATACATATACTCAGCCTAATGCATTGAAAAAGATAGAAGCTGAGAGTCTTGTTGAAAATAATGGACTTAGTTTTGAAGACTGCAAAGATAGTGATGGTGGAAGGAACTTATCCTATATCGAAAATGGAGATTCAGCAGGATATGATTTAATTTATTTTCCAAAGGGGACAAAAGGTTTTGTTGCACGTGTAGCGTCTGATACTGATGGAGGAAGTATTGAAGTAAGACTTGATCAACCAGGAGGAGACCTCTTAGGAGAATGCGTTGTAAAGAGGACAGGAGGTTGGCAGACTTATGTAGATGTTTCGTGTAGTCTTTCGGCGAGCATTGAAGGCCTTCATAGGGTTTATTTGGTGTTTAAATCCAATAATGGTAATGGTATATGCAATCTAAACTGGTTTAAGTTTACAAAAGGAGTATTAGATCCTTTTAAAGCCAATAAATACGATGAAGCGCAATCAAATTATTATTTGTACAAGTCTGTCGACTTTGGTGCTAATGGTCCTGTTAAGTTCAAAGCTCGACTTTTGGGAAATAGAAGCGGTACATTTGATTTAAGAATTGACAGTCCAAGCGGAACGAGCATAGGAACTGTTGATGCAGGTTCACAGACGAATGCAATTGGATGTGTTGAATGTAATATACCTTATCAGATTACAGGAATACACGATTTGTATATAGTAGACAACACAAATGGAAGTTTATTGCAAGGCATCGACTGGTTTGCATTTGATTGTCAGGATGATGTGCCTCCTCAAGTTGATTCAAGCTTAGCTCCTATGATAAACACAAATATCAGGGGATATAACCTTGATATGTCTATGACAGTAGATAAGAATAGTGTTTATGAGGTTTATCTTTATACAACAGATGTTTTGAAGGAAAATAAACAGGTTTTTGATATATCCTTAAATGGAACAAAAGTAGATACTGTTGACAGTCAAAAGTCAGGCCTCAGGTGGGAGAAAAAAGGCCCTTATATGGGGAAGGTATTAGATGACGGAAAGCTCGTAATCAATTGTAAAGCAATGCGCGGAATGGCTACTATATCTGGTGTTCAAGTAAATAAAGTGATTTACTCAAAGGAATTTAAAGATGTATCGCTTAAAGATTGGTCTTATGTACCTGTCATGGAACTAGCAAGTAAAGGAGTGGTTTTCGGTAAAGGTGTAGATTTATATAAGCCATCAGAAACCATTATCGGAGAACACGCAGCGTTCATGATGTTTAATGTAATGAAACGTTCAATTGAGGAGTATGATAGTAGCTTCAGGTCTAATGAATTCAAAAAAATGTCAGATGTTTCACCAGATTTCTGGGCATATCAATACATGAAAGCATATTATAATTACTTTGCTAAGGAAAAGATGCTAAAATATGACTTGATCACTAAAAAAGCTTATACAGCAAAGCAGTTTGCAGAAAACAAAAAGGTTAGGCGTGAAGAATTTGCAATGGCTATTATTGGTGCAAAACGCTTAGATTATAACAAAGATGGAAAGGTATTTGCACTTGATCCTGAGCGAGAGCCAGCTGCAATGCTGAACTTCTATAAAAATAAGGATGCTGACAAAATCACAGATTCATACAGATATTTTATTGAGCTTGCACTTGAAAAGTACCTCATGAAAGGCGACCAAAACGGATTTTTAAATCCTAAAAATCCTGTAACTAGAGCAGAAGCGGCAGCATTCATCTATAATGCGCTAAATCTAAAAGAAAACAACTTTATAAAGCCTAGTGCTGATCAAACCATTCCAGTTCCAAGAATAACAACTAAGAAGAGAAATGTTAACGTAGGGATACTTATTCTTCCTGCGCCAGCATGGGATTCTGTATATAATAAGAATGTTAATGACCCGAATCCTGACTTTTCTTTGATAGAGTTATTAGACAGAAACATCAATAAACCAATGGACTGGGTGCTTGTGAATCCATATCCACCTGCATTTAACCCTGATGATTTTGCAGATGCTTTGAAATATAACTCCGCGAAGATTCCATCAGTAAACAATCAGAGTATCACTGACTTTACAAAGTACTTCAAGGACTTAAGAAGCATTGCAAAGGCTCAGACTGACCTTGAAGCGGACATCACTAATACAGGTGCTGTTGGATATACAGAGAATATAATAAAGTCAAAGTTATTTAAATACTGGGAAGTATCACTTGATAACCCAAGCCTTACTCCAGATAAGATTGCAAAGAGCTATGACATATTGTTCCAAACATCACATGGAAAAATAACATATTCCATAGATGTGCAAAACAAAGTTAAGGAGTATTTGAAAGCTGGGGGTCAGCTGTGGTGGGAAAATTGCTTAGGACTTGAAATTAAATCAGGAGAAGGCTTTACAGATGAAGTTTCTTTTGTTTCCGTTCATCCAGGTAACAATTATAAATACCCACAGATTCCAGTTTATGATTCGGAAAACAAGATGCATCCTTTGTTTGACAATGTTTATACGATTGATCCAGAAAAATCTTCTCGTAAATCTGCGCCTGGTTTATTGAATAAAAACAGCGAGATTTCTATGCTTGGTGATGGAGAAGAATGGCTAAATGATGATAACAGGTATATTTCGAGTTTGCTTCCTACTGATGAAGTGATTTTGAAGGTACAGGAACCAAACAACGGAGCTCAGCAGCCTGCTATGGCGGTAAGAAGTATTGAAGGGAATAATGGCCCAGCAGGCAGAATCGTGATAACAACAACTGATATTGGCTGTGGTATTACAAAGCACGTTACAAGATCAGGTGGAAAAGCTGTAGAGGACTTTAAGTTCTGCTATAATTTGTTTGGATGGATGTCAAGGATCGCTGTCAACTTTGATGAAACTGATGATAATGAATGGAACGGTAAAGATGATTTTGTATTAAAGGCTACAGTTGCAAACAATGGAGCAAAGGCTCAGACATACGACCTTACCTCAACATTTAATAATTCATTATGGGAAATGGCTCCGACTACAGAGTATAACAATTATAAGACAAAGGATGCTTGGATTCAGAGTCTTGATGCAAATGGTTATCCTAATAAAATAAAGCTTAAGCCAAACCAAACAGAAGAAATATCAATTAGGATGAGGTTTAAAGCTTTGGACAGCCAGAAATATGAGTTTACTTTAAGGGCATGTGAAGCAGGTAATGTTAAAACTCGTGATGTTGATGAGATGACATATGTTGTAAATAATGTCAAGCTTAAAATGCCTAGTTTTAAGATGATCAGCACAGACAAATCAGAAAAAAGCCTTGGAGTTTCATTGGGGGTTACTGATTTGAATCTCAATGACGTAAGACCTGTGAATTATGAATTATCATTGCAAGTAAAAAATGGAAAGAACTTTGTCGATCCAGAAAATATCATAGACAGGGTTGAGCTAGATAATAGCAATAATAATTCTCCATCATATGATAATATGGAATATGACTATAAGGGAGAAGGCAAGAAAGCTTTTGGAGTAGCAACAATAAATAATGTTAAGTTTAATTCTCTTGATCAAAGTGTAAAGGTTAAAGTTTACTTGAAAAAATCAGCAAGTAAATCCAAGCTTACAATTGTCGGAAAGCTCCAAGCATATGATCCTATTACAAATAAAAGACTTGCTTACTCGTATGAAACATTATTTACAGTAAAATAGATAAAGTAGTAAGGAGTAAATAGCTAGAAGTCAGGAGTCAGAAGACAGGAGATATACATCAAATAATCATTCTATTAATTATTCTATCTTCTGACTTCTGTGTTCTGACTTTTTGTATATCGTTGCTGTTTTCTTTCCCTCTGATATTTCAAAAACGGACGTCTAAAATAATCTTGATGGAATTACTTTTCAATGTTTGAAGTTAAAATAATTATTTTTGCTATTCCAGAAATGGCTATTCTATAGTATAATAGATAGTATAGAGAGGATGAATGCTATTGTCAAAGGGTAGAGAGCCTGAAAAAGCTAAATTGAGCTTTGAAACAATATTTTTTACATCTTTTTTGGCGAGCATTGTGGTTGGTGTAGCGGCTTATTTGTTGTTGGATGAATATGGTAGGGATATGAAGCCAACAGTAAATGATCTTATACTAATCTTTACTATAATTGCTGCAACTGTAGCATTGATTGTTGGGTTTCTTATTGCATTAATAATTAATAAAGGCAAAATAGTCAATAAGTCCATGCGAGAGTTGAGAAACTTCAAAGATTTTACCGATTCGATTCACCATTCACAAACTGAAGAAGGTGTATACAAAAACATGTATGAGTATATACGCAAAACAGTTTCAGTTGATGTTGTCACATTATTCTATAATAATCACTTAGAATACGAGGGTGTTGAGAAAATCGATAGTTTTTGGCAGCGTCTTGGAAATGAAAAGGTTCCTTTATGTAATATGTCGCCAAAGAGTTGTCCTGTTATTAAAACAGGAAGAGAATGTAGGATAAGAAGTATACAAAATGGTATTACATGTGCATACCAACTTCCAGAGTATAAGTTTGGAAGTTATGTTTGTCTTTCTATTGTTAATATAGATACACCCCAAAGTATTCTTCAACTTTACAGCAAGCATGAAAATGAGTTTAATGAAGAGTTGATATCTAAACTTAAATCATATACCGAGATTACCAAGACATTGATCAAGAGTAGGAGAAGAATAACTACACTTGATAAAAGTTCGAAGTTTGATAATCTTACAAAGGTTTATAACAGGGGATACTTTAATGAACAAATTACTTGGTGTATGGAAGACGCAAAAAGTGCTAATGAGAATCTTAGCTTGATAATGCTCGACATAGATTTCTTTAAAAAGATCAATGATAACTATGGGCATTTTGCTGGTGACCACGTTTTAGTGCTGTTTGCCAAGCTAGTTATTAGTGCAGTTCGTAGCTCTGATATTGTTGCAAGATATGGAGGAGAAGAATTTGTTGTAGTTCTTCCAAGAACAGATATTGATACGGCATACGAAGTTGCAGAGAGAATAAGACAGTCTGTCGAGAAGGCGTACATGCCTCCATATGGAGATATTGATATTCCGTCAATAAGTTGTAGTGTGGGCGTTTCAACATATCCTCTTTTCTGTTCAAATCAAGATGACTTGATCAAAACAGCGGATTTGGGTTTGTATAAAGCTAAGAACCAAGGTAGAAATCGAACTATTATTTATGATAAGTCGTTTGGTATGTCTAAGGTGTGATAATTCAAATAGTAAGGCAATTAAACTTCAGTTTTAACAACTGGAGTTTTTTAAATATCTACAAATTATGAATAGTATTGTTTTTTGTTTATATGGGAAAAATACACATGGATTATTGCTGTAAGTATGTTTAAATAAAAAATTAATGCTAATTATTATAAAATTGAGAAATAAAATATTTTTCTTTTTGTAATACTATTGTATAATTATAAGTAATGTATAAATATAGATATTGTATATCTATATTCAGAAGCGAAGCTATTGTAAGATAAACTTTCGAAAAAGGTGGAATTATCTATGAATATGGCAACAGATACAGAAAAGATGTGGGAAATAATTAATGCTGAATCAAGAGATCCTTTTGGTTTTCTTGGAATGCATATAATTGAACAGGGGACGAAAGCAAACAAGCAAATAGTAATTAGGGCATTTTTCCCTAATGCTAAGGAAGTAAAGGTTATTGAAGTAAAAACAAACGATAGCTATACAATGGATAAAATTGACGAAAATGGAGTTTTTGAGCTAATAATTGGGGATAGAAAGGACTTCTTTTTATACAAGTATGAAGTTACTGATCATTTTGAAAACACCAATATCATGTATGATCCATACAGCTTCAAGCCTGTGATTTCAGACTTTGATTTATATCTTTTCAATGAAGGAAATCATCATAAGGTTTTTGAAAAGCTTGGGGCGCATTATACAGAAATTGATGGCGTTGAAGGTACGTTGTTTGCAGTTTGGGCTCCATGTGCGAAAAGAGTAAGTGTTGTTGGAAATTTCAACCAATGGGATGGAAGAAGATATCAAATGAAAAGCCGAGGATGTTCTGGTGTATGGGAGATTTTTATTCCAGGAGTAAATCAAGGTGAGTTGTATAAGTATGAAATTAAGACTCCACAAAATGAAATATATCTTAAGGCTGATCCATATGCGTTTTTCTCTGAATTAAGACCAGATACAGCTTCCGTTGTTTATAATTTAGAAAGTTATAAATGGAATGATGATGAATGGATACGAACAAGGAACAACAATGCAAATTTCGATATGCCAGTTTCAATTTATGAGTTCCATTTCGGATCATGGGCAAGAGGTGTTGATGATAATGAGAGATTCTTAACATATAGGGAAATGGCGGATAAGCTAGTTAGTTATGTTAAGGATATGGGATATACACATATTGAGCTTATGCCGTTGTCAGAGTACCCATTTGATGGCTCTTGGGGATATCAGATAACAGGATATTATTCTGTAACAAGTAGATATGGCAACCCAGACGATTTTATGTACTTTGTAGATAAATGTCATGAAAACGGAATAGGTATTATATTGGATTGGGTTCCAGCACATTTCCCTAAGGACGGGCATGGTCTTGCGCGTTTTGACGGAACGGCACTTTATGAGCATTACGATCAAAAGCAAGGTGAGCATCCTGACTGGGGAACACATATATTCAATTACTCAAGACATGAGGTCCGTAATTTTCTTGTATCAAATGCTGTTTTCTGGTTTGAAAAGTATCATATAGATGGATTGAGAATTGATGCTGTTGCTTCAATGCTATACCTCGACTATGCAAAAAAAGATGGCGAATGGGTGCCTAACAAGTATGGTGGAAAAGAGAACATTGATGCAATAGACTTTATGAGGCAGTTAAATACCACTGTATATAAGTATTTCCCAAATGTAATGATGATTGCTGAAGAGTCAACTTCCTGGGCACTTGTTTCAAAACCTCCACATGTTGGTGGCCTAGGATTTTCGTATAAATGGAATATGGGCTGGATGAATGATTTCCTTAGTTATGTAAGCAAGGATCCGATCTTTAGAAAATATCATCAGCATGATTTGACGTTTTCATCAGTTTATGCCTTTTCCGAGAACTTCATATTGGTATTGTCTCATGATGAGGTGGTTCACGGTAAGTGTTCAATGATAAACAAAATGCCAGGGGATTACTGGCAAAAGTTTGCTGGATTAAGAGGCAGCTATGCATATATGTATGCCCATCCTGGTAAGAAGCTTATATTTATGGGAAGTGAGTTTGGGCAGTTTATTGAGTGGGATTATAAACGAAGCTTGGATTGGCATCTTTTAGACTATGAAATGCATAACAAACTTCAAAATTTTACTCGGGATTTAAATAACCTGTACAAGAAAGAAAAAGCATTATATGAAGTAGATTTCCATCATGAGGGTTTTGAGTGGATAGATTGTAACGATGCAGATAATAGTATTATTTCTTTTATCCGTAAAGCAAAGGATTGGAGAAATATGATTATAGTAGTATGCAACTTTACCCCTGAATTACATACTGGATATCGAGTAGGGGTTCCACTAGAAGGCTTTTATGAGGAAATTCTAAACAGTGATTCCGAGGTCTATGGAGGAAGCAACCAAGGAAATAGAGGTGGAATGATCGCTGAGGAAGTGTCATGTCACGGTAAAAAATACTCGTTATGTCTTACAGTTCCTCCGCTAGGAGTTGTATATTTGAAGCTAAGATCAGATAACTTAATAGATGAATAATAGTCAATTGATATGGGGCTGTCACATTAAGTGTGACAGCCCCATTGTCTTAAAAATTACCTTGGTAAATTTTTATGTATTTGTGCAAATCATGTTATGTTGCGCTAGGAACTGGTGTAGGAGTTGCTGGAACTGGTGTTTCGGTAGCTGGAACTGGTGTAGAAGTTGGTGTAGGTGTTTGTGAAGCAACAGTAGATGGTGTTGCAACTGGAGTTGCAGTTGGGGTTGTTATTTTTGATTCTGTTGGTTTTGGTTCAGGTCTATGGTTGCCTTTACCAGGAAGTATTATTACAGTTCCTGATTGTGAATCCCAGTTGATGTCCATCTTGAATATTTGACTTATTGCTCTTATTGGTACGAATGTTCTGTTATTAATAACTCTTGAAGGAGCATCTATTTTTACATCAACACCATTAACTTTGAGAATATTTGAACCTAATTTGATTTCAACAACCAAATTTTTAGTGCCATAAACATCATCATAAACTGCTTTAGTAACTGTTACGGTTTTTGTTGTAGAGTCATATCTAACATCAGCTTTCAAGCCGTTTGATATTGCTCTTATTGGTACTAAAGTTCTACCGTCTTTTATTACTGGAGGAACATCAGCCTCAACTTGTTCGCCATCAATAAAAATCATTGGTGCATTCTTTTTCATTTTCTTATTCTGTTTTTGTAATTCTTTTAATAGCTTTTTCATTTTATCTAGATCTTTTGATGCTTCTTTTATCTGATCTTTTAAATCTTTAATCGATGTTTCAGTGTCGGTGTCGTTGTTATTAACCTCTTGTTTCTTTTCTTTTTCAATTGATTTTTTATCTGATTTGTTTTCTTGTTTGGACTCAATCTTTCCCTTTTCGCCTTTATCCTGTTTGTCTGGTCTAGCATATGTAAATATGCTACTTGTAAGTACTAATGATACTGATAAAAAGATACATAAAAACTTTTTCATTTAAAATTCCTCCTTGTTTTTTTGGGTTTTAGAGTTAAAACGCATTTGCTCTGTTGTATTAAATATATTCGAAAAAGTCTGTCGCCTTTTTGAGGTACATTATAAATAAATTTAAAATTTATTATTTTTGTCGTTTTCTTTGTCTTTGGTTTTGAGCTTTGAGTCTTTAATGCCAGGTTTTTCAATAGAATTGTTATTGCCTGGTTTTGAAATGTCAGTGGTTTGTGGATTGACTGTTGAAGTAACATTTGGAGTCGCACCTGGAGTGGTAAATGAAGTGGACGTTGAAGAGCCATTTCTGCTATCGTTTGAAATGCCTTTTTTGCTATTCTTTGGATTTTTGTGTGGAAAATCGCTATTTTTGTTTTTATCATTAGCGTTATTTTGTATGCTTTGTGTGTCTTTTATCTTGCGATCAGCTTTATTATTAGGTCTATCATTAGATTTACCCTTAGGGTCATTATTATTTTTATCATTGTCCTTAGCATTTGATTTATTATGAATGTTATCATTGTTTTTATCGTTTGCCTTTGATGTAGCTACACCGTTCTTCTCTTGTGTAGGATCAGAATTGGAGATTGGGGTGCTTGTAGCAGTAGTGATTTTTTCATTTTTGTTTTTATTAGATAGCTTTGATTCCTTAATAGCTTTGGTTATTTCTTTAATGGATTTTTCTTCAAGATCTACCCTTTTTAAAGTTGGATCAATAGTAAGTAGTTTATTGATTAGTACAAGCTTTCCAGGAGATACTTTTTGGCTATCAGTTTTCTTATAGTCCGCTTTTTTAATCTCTTGTGTTAGTATTTCAGGATTAATATTTTCTGCCTTAAATTTGGTTATTGCGGCGTTTTTGATGTTATTGTTCAACTTGATTGCTTTGTTATTGTTTGAACTTGAAACTGTGAATAATACTGCGCTTGAATCACTGTTTTTGAGATAACCGTTTTTTATTGCACTACCTAATATTTCTTTGACGCCATCATCAATTTCTTTGTTGGTAACATTCAAATCTTCGAGAATGATCTCTCCATCTGGGTTTATTGCGTGGATTTTAATTATTCTATCAAATATATTAGTGGTTATTTCAATGCTTGGGTTTATGTCTACATCAACATAACTGTAAGGGGAAGTGTATAAGAATGATCCGAATCCTATTATAAATAGCACAGCTGCAGCTATGGAGCCGTATCTGACAATGTGTATAATAGAAGGTGACTTTTTATCAGAAATATCTGTTTCAGATCCTAATGATAGATTTCCAGTATTTTTAATTTTTATAAACTTTCCGTTTTTCGTCATGGCAACTGCATAATTACCTTCAATATCAACGATTAATGCTTTCATTTCATCACCCCCAAATCAATGTACTCACTTACATATTGGTAATCCCCTGTTAGGATTATTATCACCGCTAATATATATTTTCGCGCTCTTTCTATTGTTTTTCGGGGTATATCGAGATTTTTTTCTATTTCTGCAATAGGTAACAGTTTTTTTTGTTTTATTTGAGTTATAAGTTCGGGACAGCTAACAAGGAATTTAATTATATCAGAGTACATTCTTCTTGTTTTTTCATGCTTAGGGGAAATGTTTACAAGGTCAAAAAATGATATGTCCCAGTCGGAAAGCTCTTTTTTTAGATCCTGAAGCTCAAGTTTTCTATAATCGCTGATTTTCTGAAGGGAGTATTTTTCCATGGATTCATTTGCGGTAAAGTCATATTCTGGATCATCATTTTCGTTAGTATAGCTTGTTATGGAAATAACATTGCTGTGTTTCTTTTCCTTTCTGTAATAATCAATAAGCCTGCGTTTAATAACATTTTGAGAAAATGAAAGAAAGTTACCCTTAGCTTTATCGTAGGATTTAATCGCTTCAACAAATGCAATAAGTGCAATGCTTAACTCATCATCCTCTCCATAATTGACAAAATGACCTGTACTCTTTTGAACACAGGAGGCTATGAAAGGCTTGTATTCATTAACGAGTTGATTTATATCGTTTTCACTGCACTTTATTTGTTCAACTCTTTCATTAAGAGTAAGTTCTTTCATTTGAAGCATCTCCTTACTTAGCGTGTAGTCGTGTAATCATCAGATTTAGATAGAATTCGGAATTCAGGATTCAGAAATCAGAATAAGCAAAGATAGAGTATTCTGAAGCCAAAATCACCTAATAGATAAATCGGTATTAATGTTAAAAAATTTAATACTAATATTAAATATAATTAATCTTTTACATTTATCTATAGCAATTTGACTAATTATTTTTTTGAGTTACCTATAATATTCGAAGTAAGATTTAAAAAAATTAGGGTAAGGAATATATTTGGATTTGTGTAATATATTTAATATATTAAAGTACAAGGGATAAGTGATATATGAAAAAGGTTTCTTATTATACGTTAATTATATTTTTTATTGTAATTATGATACCTTGTCTTATTGTAAAAGGTTGTTCTACAAAAATAGAGAAAAGTGGAAAGAATGATAATAGTGAGATTAAAAATGGTGAAGTAATATCTGAGGGATTTAAAATAAAGGTATATATTAGTAAAAATAATAAAGTGCGTGAAATGGACTTTGAAGAGTATTTAAAAGGAGTAGTTGCAGCAGAGATGCCTGTAAACTTTGAAATGGAAGCATTAAAGTCACAGGCAGTAGCGGCTAGAACATATGTATATAATAGAGTTGAAAACTATGATCAGACTGAACAAGATACTCACGAAGGAGCAAATATTTGTACCAATCCAGCACATTGTTTGGCATGGATTAGTAAAAACGATGCATATAAAAATTGGGGAATATTAAAATCAAAATCAAATTGGGCTAGAGTTAGCAAAGCTGTTGAGAGTACAAGGGGAGAGATCGTAGTATATAAAGGAAAAACCGCAGAGACTTTTTTTCATGCAATGAGCGGAGGTAGGACAGAAAATGTAGAGGATGTGTGGGAGGGGGTGTACTTGCCTTACCTTAAAAGCGTTGAAAGCAAGGGTGAGGAAAAAGCTAAAGATTATAAAAAAACCATTTTGATCAGTGAGAAACTCTTTATAGAAAAGTTGAATGATGAGTACAAGGGTTTGAAGCTCAGTGAAGAACGGTGTTTAGATAATATAGAAATATTAAGCTACTCTGAAAGTGGGAAGGTAAAAGTGCTTCAGGTTGGAAATAAAATGATAAAGGGAGTAGATTTTAGGAGGCTTTTTTCCTTAAGATCAACTAATTTCAAAATTAGCTCTCAAAGCGGAAATATATTAATTACGACAAAAGGATATGGGCATGGTGTTGGAATGAGCCAATATGGTGCAAATGCAATGGCACAGGATGGTTACGATTATAAGAGCATTATAAAGCATTATTATCAAGGAGTTGATGTTAGGTCATTTCTAAAAAAATAACTTGTCAAGAGGAGATTTCAAAAATATTGATTTTACTACTCTTAAGCATTATAAAATCGATCAAGGAAATTTTTGAAATCTCCTTATTCTAGGAATAAAATAGTTGAAGGAAATAAATATTAAATATATAATTAAGAGTATTCTTTTTCTGCATTTTCAAATAAAACTGAGGGCTGTGATGAACGATGGAACAAGATAATCAACCTAAGATATGGGAGAATTTGAGGAACCCATCAGGATATATTCCTGTAATAGTCAAAACAGTAGAGCGCTTCTATGACACAAGTTGGTCGATGGAGCCAAACAGCCATGAGTTCTTTGAGATGGTATATATTAAAAAGGGACATGCTGTTTTCGAGATTTCTGATCAACCTGCAAATATTGGACCTAATGACATTGTTATTATTAAACCTAATCAAAGTCACAGGCTACTTATAAAATCAAAGGAAGGCTGTGAGTTTATCGTACTGAGCTTTAAATTTGTTAGTCAATCAAGTAATGAGTATTCAGAGGTTCCGCTTGAAGACTTCTTGAATTTTGTAAGTAGCAAGGAATCGGGTTCGTTTATTTCGCTTAAAGTCAGTCAAAAAAATGAAATAATTACAATTCTTAACAGACTGATAATGGAAAGAGGAAATAATGACATAGGAAGTGATTTCCTTGACCATCTTTTAGTTATGGAGCTATTTGTGTATATTTCAAGAGCTTTAAAGATGGAGTGGGAAACTAGCATTAAGGGAAAGACGCCCAAAATTGAAGAACTGATAAAAATATCTGTAAAATATATAGACAATAACTTCGAACGTGATATTAACATAGGTGATATTGCTAAGTATGTATTCTTAAGCCAAAGTTATTTTGCACGAGTATTTAAGGAAGTAACGGGTACAAGCCCAATCAATTATCTTATAAAGGTAAGAATAGAAAGGTCAAAGGAGCTTATTGCGGATAAGTCCCTGAAAATAAGTGATGTTGCATATAGTGTAGGGTTTTCAAACCAGCAGAGGTTTAATGAGATGTTCAAGAAATATACTGGATATACCCCGCTAAAGTATAGAAAAGAATCCAGTCAAAAAACATTAAAAACCGATTGATGATTGGGCATATATCAGGAAGAAATGCTTTGATAATAAGCGTATAATTTATGATATATTAAATATAGTAAAATCAAATTTTTGAAATCGCCAGTTGACCATTTTTTTGGTATGACATTAGGCACTTTTACATATTACAGGAGGGATATTTAATGAAAACTTATAAAATTACAGTACTACCAGGTGACGGGATAGGCCCAGAGGTAATAAAACAGTCTATCAACACAATCAAATCAATCGAAAAAAAATATGACTACAAGTTTGAGCTCAATGAAGCTCTTCTTGGTGGATGTGCTATCGATGCTCATGGAGTTCCACTTCCTGATAGTACATTGGAGCAATGCAAAAAAAGTGATGCAGTACTACTTGGCGCTGTTGGTGGTGTAAAATGGGACACTCTCCCAGGAAACATTAGACCAGAAGCAGGTCTTTTGGGAATACGTGCAGGACTTGGTTTGTATGCAAACTTAAGACCAGCTATAATTTACAGCTCATTAAAAGCTGCATCGCCTTTAAGAGCAGATATCGTTAAAGATGGTATTGATATCATGGTAGTGAGGGAGCTTACAGGTGGAATTTACTTCGGCAAAAGAGGCAGAACTACTGTTGAGGGCATGGGAGACGCCGCTTTTGATACAGAAATGTACAGCACTGTTGAAGTTGAAAGAATAGCAAGAATTGCATTTGAAGCCGCAATGAAAAGAAACAAGCTTCTTACATCTGTGGACAAAGCAAACGTATTGGAAAGCTCAAGATTCTGGAGAGAAATAGTTGTAAAAATGTCAGCCGAATACCCTGAAGTTACACTTAATCATATGTATGTTGACAATGCTGCAATGCAGCTTGTTAGAAATCCTATGCAATTTGATGTTATAGTAACATCAAACCTTTTTGGAGATATATTATCTGATGAAGCATCAATGATTACAGGATCAATAGGAATGCTTCCTTCAGCTAGCTTAGGATCTGGTACGCTTGGTTTATATGAGCCAATCCACGGATCTGCACCTGACATTGCAGGACAGGATAAAGCCAATCCAATTGCTACAATATTGTCTGTTGCAATGATGATGAGATACTCCTTTGAGCTTGAAGATGTTGCAAAGGATATTGAATCAGCTGTTGAAAGAGTGCTTGAAAAGGGTTACAGAACAGGGGATATATTCAGTGAAGGCATGAACCTTGTTGGAACAACAAAAATGGGAAGCCTTATTAATGAAGAAATCAATGGCGGTAAATAATATTAAATAACAGAAAGGGCTGAGTTCATAATGGATTCAGCCCTTAATCAAATGAATTTTCGAAGTAAATCCTAAAATCGAAGGGGCTAGATTACCCTTCGATTTTATCAATGTCGAGGATACAAAAACCGCTTATGTGTTTTTGTTCTTGGATATCTTTTGAAAAATATTATTAACTATAAAATCCCCCCAGGAGAAAATTAATATTTAGTGTATCTGCCAACCAATTTGCCAAGGATAATAATTTCATCTTCCTTGAAGATTTCTCTGTCAAGTAGATTGCTGTCAGCTTTCAAAATAACGCTGTCTTCATCATCACCCTCATAATATTTTCTTAAGAGTGCTGAATTTTCAATCAAGACGAGAATAATATCGCCATCTTTTAGCATTTTTTCTTTAGCAATTACTAACATGTCCCCATATTTAATACCACTGTCTATAAGACTATTGTCAGGGCAACTGATCATAAAAGACTCAAGTTTGGAATCTGCGAAGTCTGAAGGAAGTGGCTGGTACTTAACAACATTATAAATGCTGAATAAGTCATGCACATTACGTTTGCTAATTTTCTTGATTTCTGGAATATAAACTGGCTCAGCGTACTGAGAGTTTTCTGATACAAGCTTGATTGAACGAGCCATACCAATCTCTCTTTTGATTACACCTTTCTGTTGTAGTCTGTTTAAAATACCTTGAACTGCTCCTGGAGTTTTTTCTCCGACCATTTCACCTATTTCTCGAACTGTTGGTGGGATACCATTTTCTTTAATAAAAGTTTCAATTACGGAATAAATCTTCTTCTGCTTAGATGTTAGTGAATTAAAATCAGAAGACACAGTCATCACCCTTCATATTAGATTAATTAATTAAATTAAAAACTATCAAAATCAATATTATCAGATTTTAATAAAAAATTCAAATTATATAATAACATTTATGTAAATTAGATACAAGATAGAAACTGCTCAAGATACAAGGATTTACCTATAAATAATAAAGCCAGAAATATTTACAACATGCTTCTTAATAGCAATATATAAGCGATTAGGCAAGTTTACATAAAACATTCAGGATAAATGAAATAATTTTAGAGATTTTGTAAAGAAATAAATAGTAGAGATATGACATTATTTACATATTTTAATTCCAATATATAGCTGCTCAACTGGAGATTTTAAAAATATTTATTTCCTCATAAATTTTATGAACAAGGTTATATTAAAAAATGAGGTGATATTTTGTTTAAACTGCTAAAAGGCGGGCACTGTTATAGTCCAAATGATATGGGATATAAAGATATTTTAATCTCAGGTGGGAAAATAATAAAAATTGAAGATGATATAAAATGTGATATGCTTTGGGACATTGAACTTATTCATTGCAATGACAGGATAATTTTACCTGGTATCATAGATCAACATATACACATACTAGGGGGTGGAGGCGAGGGGGGACCGGCTAGCAGGGTTCCTGAACTAGATTTAAGTGAGTTGCTTTTAGCAGCAGAAACAACTGTTGTTGGAGTGCTGGGTGTAGATAGTATAACAAGAAATATTGCAGGATTGCTAACAAAAGCAAAAGCATTGGAAATTGAGGGAATGAACACTTATATATATACAGGAAGCTATAGCATTCCAACAGCCACGCTAACGGGAAAGGTTTCAACAGACATAGCTTTTATTGATAAAGTCATCGGTGTAGGAGAAATAGCAATATCAGATTTCAGGTCAAGCCATCCGACAGTTCAGACACTAAAAGAGCTTGCGTCTGAAACCAAAGTTGGTTCTTTGATTGGTGGAAAGGCAGGTGTCTTGCACATCCACGTAGGAGATGGAATTGATGGTATAGCGCCCTTGTTTAAATTATCTGAGGACTCGGATATACCTTTGGATATGATTATTCCAACACATGTTAACCGGAATAAAAGTCTATTTAATCGATCCTTGGAGTATCTGGATAAAGGAGGATATATTGATCTCACTGCAGGCGAAAATAACGGTAAAGGTGTTAGCGTTCCTGATGCCTTAGAGATGATTATTGGTAGACAGAAGTGTATTGATAGGGTTAGTGTTTCTTCTGATGGAAATGGAAGCATACCAAATGGAAACGGAAGTTATAGTGTTGGAAAAGTTTCATGGCTTTTTGAAGATATCAAGAGTTGTATACGTGATAAGCATCTCAAAATCGAAGATGTATTTAGAACTGTAACCAGTAATGTTGCAAAGATACTAAAACTTTATCCTGCAAAAGGCACAATACAATGTGGAAGTGACGCTGATATCATTGTTCTAAATAAAAACAATCTTGAATTGACAGAATTGATCATAAATGGAGTAGTATTTGTAAGAGAAGGAAAGGCAATAGTAAAAGGGAGGTTTGAGAATTAAATGGAAGATAGACAGGTAGCTTATGCTAGATATAATGTAATACTGATTGTAGCAGGGTGGCTTTTTGCAGTAGCTTCATTATTTGTTGTTCCATATGTTTTTGGGGTTCTTGGAATAATAATGGGAGTAATCATATCGAAAAATGGAAGCAAAAAAGGGTTACCGATAATAATGTCAAGTATTATTATGATGGGAATAGGGTTGATGCTAAGCGGAGTGTTACTAAATTACACAAGGCATTTTCTTGGCATCTAAGGAGTGACTTTATATAATTCCCATTCAAGATGGAGGGTAAGATGGAGCAAAAAGTTAAAGGAAATCTTGTCATAATTGGTGGAGCCGAGGATAAAAAAGGTGATAGCAAGATTCTTAAAAAAGTATTAAGTGTCATGGATATGAAAGAAGGGGCTCTAGTTATTCTAACTACGGCCACTGAGCTGCCTGATGAAGTGGGTAGTGAATATAGGGCTGTTTTTGAAAGGCTGGGTGCCCCGAATATTGATGTTTTAAATATAAATACAAGAGAAGATGCAAACATGGATGAGTATTGTCAAAGGATATCTAACTCAAATGGCATCTTCTTCACTGGAGGAGATCAGTTAAGAATTACAAGTATTCTTGGCGGAACAAAGGTTTATACAGCACTTATGGATTCCTATTATAGAGGAACTGTTATTGCTGGCACGAGTGCTGGAGCTTCGGCGATGAGCAATACGATGATTGTTAACGGTAATGATAATGATCCAGCTAGAAAGTGCACGCTCAAAATGGCGTCGGGACTTGGTCTTCTTGAGGAGGCAATAATTGACCAGCATTTTGATCAGCGTGGAAGGTTTGGAAGACTTCTGTGTGGTGTAGCAGAAAATCCATATATGCTTGGAGTTGGAATAGACGAGGATACAGCCATCAGGGTTTACCCAGATGCACATTTTGAGGTTATTGGATCTAACGCGGTTACAATAATAGATGGCAATTCGATAAGGAGCTCTAATGTTTCAGAGCTTAAGCCAGATGAGATATTAGCAATAACAAATGTTACGGTTCATGTATTGACTGAAGGATATGGTTTTGATATGCAAAGCAAACAGGTTCTCAGGCTCCACTAGAATTGAGAATGTGTTTTTTAAAAGAAAATTTATAATTTGTTTTTCAGGAGGAAATAAGGTGGAAATTATCAATATGCGTGTTTTCGCAGGGAAGAATATTTACAGTTTGAGGCCTGTAATAAAGCTGGATGTCGATATAGGTTCCCTGATTGAAAAACCGACAAAGGATATACCAGGTTTTAATGATATGATATTGAAGTTATTTCCAGGATTGGCTGGCCATTGCTGTTCACTCGGATATGAAGGAGGATTTGGCGTAAGGCTTAAGGAAGGAACATATATAGGACATGTGACAGAGCATTTAATCCTTGAGATGCAAAGTTTATTGGGATATGATGTTTCGTTCGGGAAAACAAGAGTGTACGAAGAGCCTTCAAAGTATTATATTGTCTATGAGTATAAAAATGAATGCTGCGCAGTTGAATGTGGAAAGGCAGCTATTCATATCATAAAAGGAATAGTTGAAAATACAATAAGCAAAGCTGAAGTTGCTGATATGCTTGAAAACATTCAAAGAATGATAGTTGAAAATGAAATAGGACCTAGCACAAAAGCAATATATGAAGAGGCTATAAGAAGGGGAATACCAGTTAAAAGGATTGGAAATGAAAGCTTGCTACAGTTAGGGCTTGGGAAAAACTTACGCCTTATTCAAGCTTCATTGACAGATATGGCAAGCTGCGTAAATGTTGATATAGTATCGAATAAATGTCTGACTAAAAAATTATTGGATGAATATAAAATACCAGTTCCTTATGGCGAGGTTGCTTACTCATTAGAATCAGCTTTAAAAATTGCGAGAGAAATTGGTTTCCCAGTTGTTGTAAAGCCATTGAACGGAAATCAGGGAAAGGGTGTATCAATAAATATTCTTGATCCTGAGCATGTAGTAAGTGCTTACGAAGAAGCTTTGAAGTATTCAAAGGCTATAATAGTTGAGCAGTATATAAAGGGTAAGGACTATAGAATACTTGTTCTTGGAAATAAAGTGTCTGCAGTTTCGGAGAGAAAGCCGCCGTTTGTCGTTGGAGATGGAGTAAGCTCTGTTCTGCAGCTTGTTGAAAAGGAAAATTCTCATCCGCTTAGAGGTGATGATCATGAAAAGCCTTTAACAAGGATTCCGCTTGATTCCACAGCTAAAGAACTGCTAAAAAGAAATGGAATGAGTGTGGATTATATCCCGTCTCACGGTGAAACTGTATTTTTAAGAAGCAACTCAAACTTAAGTACTGGTGGAAATGCCAGAGATTGTACCGACGAAATCCACCCTCATAATAGAGAAATAGCAATTAAAGCAGCAAAAATCATGAATATTGACATAGCCGGAATTGATATGACGATAGAAGATATTTCTGTTCCTATTGATGGTAGAAACGGCTGTATAATTGAAGTTAATGCTGCGCCAGGACTAAGAATGCATTTGTACCCATCCGAAGGCAAGATTAGAAATGTGGCTGCCGATATATTGGACATGATGTACCCCGAGGGAAGTGATCACTCAATTCCTGTTGTATCAATAACAGGAACAAATGGAAAAACCACAACAACCCGTCTTATAAGACATGCATTAACGCTTACAGGAAAAAAGGTTGGAATGACTACAACGAGCGGAATATTCATAGGTGATGAGTGCATTCTAAAAGGTGATAATACGGGACCAGTTAGTGCAGGTATGGTGCTTAAAAACAAACAAACGGATATCGCGGTCTTAGAAACCGCCAGAGGTGGAATAATCCGAGGAGGGCTAGGATACGATGCTGCTGATGTAGCTATCGTAACCAATATCAGTGATGACCATATTGGAATAGATGGAATTAATGATATTGAGGACCTCGCATTAGTAAAGTCACTGGTTGTAGAAGCTGTTAAGCCCCATGGATTCTCAGTCTTAAATGCAGATGACCCTATGGTTGAATATTTTTTAAAGAGAGCAGTTGGAAAAGTTATTCTTTTCTCAAAAGACAAGACAAATATTAATATAAAAAGGCATGCTGAAAACGGTGGAACATGTATATATTTGGATGAAGATAGCATCTTTATTTACGATAGAAAAGAAATCAAATTAATAGATATAAAAAACATTCCAATAACGTACGACGGAAAAGTTAAATGTAATGTGGAAAATTCACTAGCAGCTATATGTGGGTTGTATGCACTTAAAATACCTTGTGATATAATTGAAGAGGGACTTAGAACCTTTAAAGCTGATGAAAATCTCAACCCAGGTAGATTTAATCTTTTTGATATGGGTGATTTTAAAGTTCTTGTTGATTATGGTCACAATATAGCAGGATACAAGTGTGTCATGGATTATATAAAATCTAATTTCTGTAAAAGAGCTGTAGGGGTTGTTGGTATGCCAGGTGATAGGATGGATCAAAGCATAAAAGAGGTTGCTGCATTGTGTGGGAGTGCGTTTGATAAAATATATATCAAGGAAGATGACGAGTTAAGAGGACGGTTACCTGGTGAGGTTGCAGAAATTTTTTGTGACATGCTGTATAAAAACGGGTATAATAAAAAAGCTGTAGAAGTTATTCTGAATGAAGAGGAAGCATTTGAAACAGCATTGAAAAATGCTAAAAAGGACGATCTAGTGGTTGTTTTCTACCAAAGCTATGAGAAAATAATTGATATAATAAGGAATCATAAAACTTTGATTAAGGAAGAGCACATAATATCAAATATGCTTGTTGCTACAGAATAATTGAAGTATAATATAGTGAAGAGATTTTGGGAGGTTTATTTATGGTAGATAAGGAGAGAGTAAAAGCAGCGGTGAGAGAAATATTAGCTGCTATTGGGGATGACCCAGATAGAGAAGGTCTTATAGAGACACCTGACAGGGTAGCAAGAATGTATGAAGAAATATTCGCAGGTCTTCACAAGGATCCAAGGCTTGATGTGAAAGTGTTCCAGGAGAACAACCATGAGGAAATAGTATTGGTTAAGGACATTCCGACATACTCAATATGTGAGCATCACCTCTTGCCATTTGTTGGAGTTGCTCATGTTGTTTATATTCCTAGAAAAGGAAAAGTAATGGGGCTTAGTAAGCTTGCTAGGATTGTTGATACAATAGCAAAGAAGCCTCAGTTGCAGGAAAGACTCACAAGTGAGGTTGCTGATGTATTGATGGAGACAATTGACCCTATTGGAGCGGCTGTAGTTATGGAAGCAGAGCACCTGTGCATGACCATGAGAGGAATAAAAAAGCCAGGCTCAAAGACCATCACTTCCGCACTGAGAGGTATAATTAAAACAGATGCTAGAACAAGAGCTGAGGTTATGGCTCTGATAAGGTAATAGTAGCGGTTTTAAAATATAAATATGATTTTTTAAAATATATATTTTAATATATATATTTTTTTTTGCCGAAATATAGTATAATTAAGAATAAAATGTTGAGAAGTGTTGAATCATACAGATTAAGGTGATACATTAATAGCATTTATACTCTGATATACTTTGGTAAGTAGTATATTTTTAAGGAGTGGTAGGATGAGTTTAAGAAATAAAGTAAATATAAGAATTGCTGGTAACGAGTACACATTAGTTGGTGTTGAGTCCGAGGAATATATACAACGGGTTGGACTATATATAGATAAAAAGATAAATGAAATAATGAAGAATAACAGCAGGCTGAGTACGTCGATGGCATCAGTCCTAACAGCAATAAATGTAGGGGATGACTTTTTCAAAACGTATGAGTCTGAGAAAGCTGCAAAAGCAGAGGCTAAGCATCTTGCTGATGAGCTTGAAAGGCTTAAGGAAATAAATAAGGTATTATCAAATGAAAATGCTGTTTTAAATAGTAAAAATACAAATCTCCAGCTTGAGCTCGCTAAAAGAGAGGCTGAGCTTGGAGAAGTCAGGAATTCTTTAGAGAAAGTAAGACAAAGATAAAGATATCACTTTGCTTGTGAACAAACGCTTAAGTAGGGAAGGTAATTTTCAATCATTCCTATTTTAACTATTGAAAGGCGGCTGCTTCAGATGGATGGATATATTAAGTTGTCAGACTTTATGATTGTTTTAGCTATCGTTCTAATTGCTATTGCTGTTGTTGTTTTAAGTGTTTTTGTCATTATTCTTATAAGGAATCTAAATGACAGTGTCAAAATATTTAAAGGCATTTTAGAGGAAAATAGGAAAAATATTAATGAAAGCCTGAATAGGATTCCTGCCATAACAGAAAATGTTGCCGAGATTTCTGAAACTGCGAAAAATGAGTTGAAGTCTGTAGAGTCGGCATTAAAGGATTTTGGAGTAGCAGCAGAATATACGGCATCAGCTGCTAAAACTGTTAAAAATGACATAGTAGATAAGTTTGGCGGAGTATTAGAAATTACCAGATTATTAAAAAAAGTTCTTTTCAAAGAAAAAAATCAATCTTAAATTCTACATTAAATACGATTAATCTTATACATTTATCTATTGCTAAATGTAAGAATTAATAACGTATTTAATATAAAAGCAAGAGGTAAAAAATGAATAAAAAAATAGAATTGCTTGCGCCTGCAGGAGAATGGAACTCGTTCAAAGCGGCTATTGAGAATGGTGCGGATGCGGTTTATATAGGAAGCAAGCAGTTTAGCGCAAGACAAAATGCAGGTAATTTTGATTCGGAGCTTTTAAATGATGCAATAAAATATGCTCATGTAAGAGGTGCGAATGTTTACCTTGCTTTAAATACATTAATACTTGATAGTGAGCTGTCAGAAGCTTTAAAGGTTGCTGAAGAGGCATGCATATCTGGAGTTGACGGGTTGATTGTTCAGGATATCGGTCTAGGAGCTGCGTTGAGAAAGTGTTTTCCTGATGTACCTCTACATGGAAGTACTCAAATGACTGTTCATAATCTTGAAGGTGCAAAATTACTTGAAGATCTTGGGTATAAAAGAGTTGTACTTGCAAGAGAACTGACTATTCAAGAAATTAAACAAATTTCTAATAATACTCAAATTGAGACCGAGATTTTTATTCATGGCGCATTATGCATATCATATTCGGGTCAGTGTCTTATGAGCAGTATGATTGGTGGAAGAAGTGGCAACAGGGGCAACTGTGCGCAGCCATGCAGATTGCCATATGAGATTATAGAGAAGAATACTTCGGGTAATAGCAGTATTGAAAAGGGATACCTATTAAGTCCAAAGGATATTGCATCAATAAGCATGCTTAAGGAAATCACTGATTCTGGAGTAAAGTCTCTTAAGATTGAAGGAAGAATGAAGCAGCCTGAGTATGTTGCGACTGTAGTTATGACATATAGGAAGTACCTTGATAAAATCATGGGTACTAAAAAAGCTGTGGATATGAAAATCAGTGACGAGGACTTGAAAAATCTTATGCAAGTTTTCAATAGAGGTGGTTTTTCGACAGGATATCTTGATGGAAAAGCGGGCAGAGATATGATGTGCTTTGAAAAGCCTAAAAATTGGGGAATATATATTGGAAAAGTAGATTCATATGATAAAAGAAATGAAAATATTAAAATAAAACTCGAAGAAAAATTAAGTATAGGTGATGGATTAGAAGTTTGGAACGGAGATGAAGAAAGTCCTGGTACAATTGTAACATATTTAAGGACAAAGGATGGTAAAATAAATCGTGGTGATAAAGGTGATGTTGCTACGGTTGGAGATATAAAGGGAAGAATATTCGAGGGTTGCAAGGTTTATAAAACATCAAGCAAAGAGTTGAATAACTCCGCAAGAGATTCATATGAAGGAAAGGCTAGAAGAAAGCTAGATATTAAAGGAGTATTTATTGCCAGAGAGAATGAGAAAATTTCTTTAGAAGTATGGGATGATGATGGAAATAAAATCACTGAAAGGTCTGATTTTATGCCCGAGAAGGCCATCAAAGCACCTATTACAGAGGATAGACTGAAAGAGCAATTATCAAAAACGGGAAATACACCATTTTCATTTATACAGATTGAGACATATATAGACAAAGGTTTAGCAATTCCAGTAAGTGAAATAAACAATTTAAGGCGTGTGGTACTAGAGACGCTTGAAGCTGTGAGAACAAAGCAAAGATCAAATAAAATAAAAGCAGGATTTGAGGATATCCGTGGTTATTTGACAGATTTCCTGGGAAATAGTCGAAAAGAAGTAAATGGAATTGTAAAAGAAACAAATGATATTAAAGAAGACAAAGACATTGAAATATCATTATGTTTTTACAAATGGGACAATAAATTTGATAATGAGGTATTATTAAAAGCGAACCGAATATATATATCTTTCAGAGAGTTTTTAAATGAAAGCAATTTGGTACACATAAAAGAGTTGATAAAAAAGGGCAGCAGGATATTCGTGAGGCTTCCTTCTATAGCTGGAGAAAAATATAGAGCTATTATTGAAAAAAGGTTTAATGAAATTATTGAATTAGGCGTTAAAGGAGTAGTATTTGGTAATCTTGGACAGGTAAATATTATCAAAAGCATAAAAAATAGACTGGAAATACATGGCGATTATGGTTATAATATATTCAACAGTTATTCGCTTCTTGAAATGCAAAGGATGGGCTTTGATGGAGTTACGCTTTCGCCTGAGCTGAGTTTGAACCAGATTGAAGGTATTAAAGATACAGGCATAAATAAAGAGGTAATAGTATATGGCAGGATGCCTATAATGATTAGCGAGTATTGTCCAGTAGGAAGCACTGCAGGGAATTTTAAGAAAGGCAATTCATGCAGTGGTGTATGCAATAAAGCTGAGTTTGTTCTAAAAGACCGGAAGGGGGCTGAGTTTCCAGTATTGAGTGATAATTTTAATTGCTGCAGTACCATTCTTAATTCGAAGGTGGTATTTGTACCTGAATGTATTGACAAGCTTAAGAGTTCAGGTGTAAATGCCATAAGATTAAATATTTATAATGAAGATTCTTTAAGAGTGGGAGGGTTGATTGATATGTTCAGGGATCTAGCATCTAATAGACAATTAATGCTAGATAAGCATTCGCGTCTTAAGGATGAAATAAGGAAAAGTGGATTTACAAAGGGTAATTTTATGTCAAGGAAATAAGGCGATTTAATAATGGAGGATCTTAGTAATGTCTTTTAATGAAGTTGAAATACTTATCGAGATATGCAGGCAAGAGGCTGTTCTTCCAACGTATGCAAATTCTGGTGATGCAGGAATGGATGTTTATGCAGCTGAAGAAGTGCTCATAAGGCCTGGAGAAACGGCTGTTGTTCCAACAGGTTTTAAGGTAGCAATACCAGATGGATATGAGATTCAGGTAAGGCCAAGAAGTGGTATTTCCCTCAAAACACCGTTAAGGATTTCGAATTCTCCAGGAACAATAGACTGTGGGTTTAGGGATGAGGTTGGCATAATAATGTCAAATTCGTCTTCTGGTAATTATGTAGAAAATATTTTAACAATTGATAATAAAGATAATATTCACGGCATATACAAGATAAGAAAAGGCGATAGAGTAGCACAAATTGTTTTACAAGTTGTACCTAGAATCAAATTCAAGCTTACAAACTCGGTGAATGAAGCAGTCGGAAATCGAGGAGGAGGGTTTGGCTCAACAGGGACAAGGTAAATTTTTTTGAAATGCCCTCAATTATGGTGTTAAGTTTTTGCTAAAAGCTAACGATATATGTTAAAGCTGGCTTAGGGATAATCAAGAAATAATATCCAATGAATTATTTCTAAGATGTTCCTTAGTAAAAATAAGGAGATTTTTCATAATAATATTTTCAAAAGGACAATTGTAAAAAGTATTGTAAACCCTTTTAGAATATATTACTATATTTTTTATGGGGAGATGATTCAATGAGTAAAACTGAAATGATAGCATTGCTTCTAGCCGGGGGACAAGGCAGCAGACTTGGAGTTTTGACCAAAACAGTAGCCAAACCGGCCGTATCTTATGGTGGTAAATATAGGATTATCGATTTTTCGCTCAGTAATTGTATTAACTCAGGAATAGAAACGGTAGGAGTTCTAACGCAGTATCAGCCTTTGGAATTGAATGCCCATATCGGGATCGGAAAGCCCTGGGATCTAGATAGGATGAACGGGGGAGTTACAATTCTGTCTCCATATGTAAAGGAAGAAGTAGGAGAGTGGTATAAAGGAACTGCGAATGCAGTATATCAGAATATTCATTTTGTGGATAAAATTTCACCTGAGTACGTTGTGATACTCTCAGGGGATCATATTTATAAGATGGATTATTCAAGCATGCTTGAATTTCATAAAAAGCATAAAGCAGATGCTACGATTTCTGTTATTGATGTGCCTTTAGATGAAGCGAGCAGGTATGGTATCATGAATACCGACTCAACAGGAAGAATAATTGAATTTGAAGAAAAACCCAAAGAACCGAAAAGTACATTAGCCTCGATGGGAATTTACATATTTACATGGGAGGCACTAAGGGAATATCTAGTCAGGGATAATGATGATCCTTCATCAGACAATGATTTTGGAAAAAATATTATTCCAAATATGTTAAGAGATAATAAAAGCATGTGGGCATACCAATTTTCTGGATATTGGAGAGATGTTGGTACCATTGATGCTTTCTGGGAATCAAATATGGATCTTATTAAAAGGGTTCCGATATTTAACCTTTTTGATCCAACATGGAGAATATATACTCCAAATCCCACCAAGCCTGCACACTATATTGGACCGAATGGCAGCATTAGGACATCAATCATTTCCGAGGGCTGTATGATATATGGAACTGTTAAAAACTCGGTAGTTTTTCCAGGTGTATTTGTGGATGAGGACACTGTTGTTGAGGACTCAATTATTATGACTAACTCAAAAATTGGTGCCAACACTATTATTAAAAAGAGCATTTTGGGAGAGAATTCCTTTATCGGGAATGATGTCAAGATAGGAGTAGGTGAATTAGTACCTAATGAATCTAAGTCAAACATTTATTACTCAGGTATAAGTGTTGTTGGTGAAAATTCGTATGTTCCAGATAATGCTGAGCTCGGTAAAAATGTAGTGATAGACAGATGTGTTACAACAGATGATTATTGTTCGCTTCAGGTTCCATCAGGAAAAAGCGTATTCAAAGGCGGTGTTTGTGAGTGAAAAATGCAATGGGAATTATTCTTACAGGGGGAAATAACAGCAGGCTTAAGGAGCTTTCAATTGTAAGAGCTACAGCTGCTGTTCCAGTTGGAGGAAAGTATAGAGCAATTGATTTTGTTTTATCAAATATGATAAACTCAGGAATAACCAATATTGGTGTTTTGACGCAGTATAACTTCCGTTCGCTTGTTGATCATTTAGGGTCAGGTAAGGAATGGGATTTAGACAGGAAAAATGGAGGTATGTTCATATTTCCTCCGTATTTGTCTGATGATGGCTCGGGATGGTACAAGGGTACTGCGGATGCAATGCACAATAACCTTACATATCTGAGACGCAGCACTCAGGAGTACGTTGTTATTTCAGTCGGAAATGGTATTTTTAAAATGAATTTCGAGGATATGATTGACTATCATATCAAAAAGGAAGCTGATATTACAATAGCATATAGGGATATGAGTGACTTATATCATGGAGATCTTAAACTGCTTGGAATACTTGATGTTGATTATGATGGCAGGATTAAAGACTTTGAAGAAAAGCCTGTAAGACCGAAGAGCACTATAGGCTCAATGGGAGTATATGTTATAAAGAGAGAATTATTGATCGATCTTCTTGAAGAATGTATTGCACATGGCAATTATGATTTTGTAAAGGATGTAATAATCAAGAAGCTAGATGTTCTTAAAATATATGGTTATAGGTTTAACAGCTACTGGAGAAGCATAAGCTCGATTAAAATGTATTACAAGTGCAATATGGAGCTTTTGGACCCAGATGTTTGCTGTCAGTTGTTTGTTGATGGAGGGAAAATATACACCAAGGTTAAAGATGAGCCCCCAGCAAAGTATAATGACGAAGCTGAAGTAAAAAACTCAATTATTGCCGATGGATGCATAATTGAGGGCCGAGTTGAAAATAGCGTACTTTTCCGAGGTGTGACAGTAAAAAAAGGTGCATATATAAAGGATAGTATAATTATGCAGGGCTCAGTGATAGAAAGTAATGCCGAGTTGCAATATGCTATTTTAGACAAGAATGTAGTAATAACCGAATACAAGAACTTAAAAGGAGATCCAGAGTGGCCTATAACTGTTGAAAGAAAGACAGTTGTGTAGGTAATATCACTAATTGGATTTAATCTGGATTTGATATTAAGGGATGAGTCAGCATTATAGCCTGACTCATTTTTTAATGTCGTTAGAAATTATGGTACCCATAATTTCTAACGACAGGTTACAGAGGAAACAAAAAGCGCTTACGCGTTTTTGTTCTTTTAAATAATTGTCTTGATTATACGATGATTTTATTTTACAATTGAGTTGCAATTAAAACTTAGCGATATATATTTATATAAATAAAGGAGACTTTGAAATGGATAAAATTAAAATGAATGTACCGTTAGTTGAAATGGACGGAGACGAAATGACCCGTATCATCTGGAAAATGATAAAGGATATTTTACTTGAGCCGTACATAGACTTAAAAACTGAGTATTATGATTTGGGTCTTGAGTACAGGGATAAGACAAATGATCAGGTTACAATAGATTCAGCGAATGCAATAAAGAAATATGGTGTTGGGGTTAAGTGTGCTACTATCACTCCAAATGCAGAAAGAATGCCTGAGTACAATCTCAAGGAAATGTGGAAGAGTCCTAATGGCACAATAAGAGCTATTCTTGATGGTACAGTTTTCCGTGCTCCAATATTGGTAGATGGAATCAAGCCATTTGTTACTACATGGAAAAAGCCTATTACGATTGCCAGACATGCATATGGTGATGTATATAAGGACGTTGAAATGAGAATTAAGGGAGCAGGAAAAGCAGAACTCGTATTTACATCGGAAAGCGGTGAAGTTACAAAGGAAACAATCCATAACTTCAATGGTGGCGGTGTGGTTCTCGGAATGCATAATATCGATAAGTCAATAGAAAGCTTTGCAAGGGCCTGCTTCAACTATGCACTTGATGTTAAACAGGATTTATGGTTTGCAACAAAGGATACTATTTCCAAAAAGTATGATCACACTTTCAAAGATATATTCCAAGAAATATTCGATAAAGAATACAAGGAAAAGTTTGAAGCAGCTAATATTGAGTACTTCTACACATTGATAGATGACGCTGTAGCACGTGTTATAAGATCAGACGGCGGTTATATATGGGCTTGTAAGAACTATGATGGTGATGTAATGTCAGACATGGTTGCAACAGCATTCGGAAGCCTTGCAATGATGACATCAGTACTGGTATCACCTGAAGGATATTATGAGTATGAAGCAGCTCACGGTACTGTTCAAAGACATTACTATCAGCACCTTAAAGGTCAGGAAACATCTACAAACTCAATAGCTACATTATTCGCATGGACAGGAGCACTTAAAAAGAGAGGCGAAATAGATGGATTAAAAGATCTTGTTGATTTTGCTGATAAGCTCGAAAAAGCATCTCTTTTGACTATAGAACAGGGTGTTATGACTAAAGATCTTGCACAGCTTTCAGAAATACCAAACAAAAAGGTAGTTAATACAGAAGCTTTCTTAAAGGAAATAAACGAAAGACTTGTGAAAATGCTGTAATTGATAAAAAAGGACAGGCTTTTGAATAAAAAGCCTGTCCTTTTAAGTTTTGAAATCTATTTTTTGGAGCGTTTGAATATTCTTTTTTTGGTAACAGCGTCATCACTTTTTACTTCAACCAGATCCAATATAAACATGAATACTGGAATACCAATAATAAGTCCCCAAACTTTGAAAAAATGCTCTCCAATAAGAAGAATGATGAATGTATAAAACACAGGCAGCTCTGTTTTCGATGACATAAGCTTAGGATTTAGAACGTAAGCTTCGAGTGCATGAAGTACAGCTATCATACCCCAAATAATAAGCACCATCTTAACTCCTCCTGTATTGAAAGCTATAAGACTTAGTGGAACAAGAGAAATTATAACACCAGCTACAGGTATAAGTCCTAATACAAAAATCATTATTCCAAGTCCAAGAACCTTCTCAAAGCCAAATATTGAGAGTACTATTGTTGATAAAACACTGTTAACAAATGCAATAAGAAACTGTGCTTCTATTACTTTACCAAATGAGTTAATAAACTTTTTACCAAAATACTCGATTTCCTTATAAAACACAGAAACTGAGCTGGTCTTGAATTTAAGTGTAAAGCGTGCGATTCTGGTTTTCTCTAGCAGGAAGAACAAACTGAGTATTATCGCAATAAACATATCAAAACCTAACTTGCTTATACTGCTTGCAGACTTAGCTAATATATCCAATCCTTTTCCAACATACTTTGATATATCAAGATCCTCGACATTAAACTGTTTTAAGGCGCTTAGCAAATACTTCTCAATAGCTACCTCGTTTTGCGTATAATAGCTGATAATCTGGTTGATTACGTCTTTGCTTTCTTGTATTACAAGTGGCAGAAAGTTATAAACTCCCAATACAACGAGAAAAACAAAGATCATGTAAAGGCAAATTGTTACAATTCTGTTACCCACATGCACGAATTTAGAGATTTTAGAGCTTATAAAGCTCTGAACTCTATACACTAAGTATGCCATAATAAATGTCAGCAAAAACAGGTTCATCATACTTCTCATTAGATAGAGCAAAAAGCATAGGACGACAAGAATCATAATTCTTATTGTAGATTCTTTTTTTAAAAAGTTAATAAGTTGATCCATTAAGTATACCTCCCATTTAGTAGAAATTATATAAGAATACATTACCTAAGGCAATATTTCAAGAATATTGTTAATATAAAATTAAACAATATTGGAAATAGTGTAGCATGTAGATGAATTTAAATCAATGATTTTATGTATATTGCAGGTTATATAGGTCATAGTACATTTTTTTTTTGGAAATCAAATCATTGTGGCTACCCATCTCTCTTATTTTCCCTTTGTGAAGAACAATAATAGTGTCTGCATGCTGTATTGTTGAAAGCCTGTGAGCTATCACAATGGTTGTACGGTTTTTGGTGATTCTGCTCAAGGCGTTTTGAATAAGCGCTTCAGTCTCAGTATCAATATTTGCAGTTGCTTCATCAAGAATCAGAATTGAGGGGCTAAATGCAAGTGCTCTTGCAAATGCGAGAAGCTGTCTTTGGCCCTGGGAAAGTGTTGCTCCTCTTTCTTTGACTTCTTCTAAGTAGCCATTATTGAGTCTTAAAATAAAATTGTCGGCATTAACATATTTGGATGCTTTTATAATATCATCGTCAGAAATGTTGTTGTCATTAAGTCTAATGTTGTCGTTTATCGTTCCGCTGAAAAGAAAAACATCCTGAAGCACGACAGATACGTTCTTTCTAAGAAATTCCTTATCTATATTTTTTATATTTATTCCATCAATTAGAATTTCCCCCTTCTGGATATCATACATTCTGTTGATAAGATTTATTATGGATGTTTTGCCAGCGCCAGTTGCACCAACTATAGCTAGATTATGGCCTTTTGGAATTTTGAAGCTCACATCCCTTAAAACCCATTCTTCATCATTGTAAGCAAACCAAACATTTTTGAACTCAATTTCACCCTTGAAGCAGGATTTTTCATCTGTTGAGCATGGTAGGCTTAAGGTGTCTTCTTCAGTTGGAGAGTCAAGCAGCATAAATATTCTCTCGGAGGATGCCATTGAGGATTGCAAAATGTTGTATTTTTCGGACAAATCATTTATAGGCTGGAAGAACATTGTGACATAGTTGATAAATGCATATAACACACCGAATTGAAGCATTCCTTTTAGATAATCACCTCCAGCATACCAAAGAAGGACTGACAGACAAAGGGCGGCTATGAGATCGTTTAAAGGTCTGAATATACCATAAATCAGGACTTCTCGCATACCGATTTTATAATAGTCTGTGTTTACTTTTTCAAATTCGGCAAAGTTTTCTTTTTCGCGGCTGAAAATCTGAATAACACGCATGCCTGAAATGTACTCTGCGAGGGAAGAATTAATTCTTGCAATTGCAGTTCTTACAGATCTGTAAACAGCTCTTGCCTTTATCCTAAAGATTGCTGCCGAAACAGCAACGATTGGAAGTACTGCAAGAACAATAAGTGCAAGCTTGAAGTTTAGCCTGAGCATAATAAATGATATTCCAAGTAGCAGAGAGATATCTTTTATGAGGTTAACAATGACGTTGGTATACATGTCGTTAAGATTTTCAGTATCATTTATAACCCTTGTAACCAGCCTTCCAACAGGATTTTTATCAAAAAATGAAAGTGGCATTCTTAAGAGATGATTAAAAATCTGCATTCTCATATTAAAAATAATGGTTTGACTCGTATAGCTAAGAACGTATATCTGAGAGACATTCATAAGAAATCCAAGGATGATAATGCCTATAAAAAACAGGCTGTATTTTTTAACAGCGTCTATATCATCATGACGTAAAACCTTGATCTGCTCACGGTTAAGGAGCTTTGCAGGTAGGTCGTTATTGCCAGACCTGAAGGTAAATCCTTTAACAGGGTCTTTGATAATATTACCTGATTTTGAAGTGTTGCTCACAATGCCTCTGACAAGGTATACCTTTTTTTCCTTATATACAATGGAATAAATTCTTGATTTGTTCTCAGGTGTGACATTTGATACTCTTTTAAAGGTAGCTTTGTCGATTATGTTTTCTATTGGTAATGCAGGATCTGAATCAAAAACCACATAGCCCTTATAACCGCTCAGGTAGTTGTCTATAACTCTTTTCATGATCAAAGGACCTGATAGATCGGTGATTGTTGTAGCAAAAAGAAGAAGCAGAGCTATTGCAAAAAATATTCTGTAAGGCTTCGCATATGAGAGAAGTCTTTTCATCAGCTTTGAATCATAGCTTTTTTCTAGTTGTTCTTCATCATGGAAATTGTTTTCTTCTGACATAGGTTATTCCTCCTCTTCTATTTTTTCTGCAAGCAGTTGTTTCTGATACAGCTCATAGTATGCGCCCATGCTTTCTATAAGCGAAGCATGTGTACCTCTCTCAATGATGCGTCCCTGATCTAACATAATTATCTCATCAGCATTTTGTATTGATGAAATCCTGTGGGATACTATTATGCTTGTTCTTTCCGCCATCACTTCATTAAGACCTTCAAGAATTTCTTTTTCGGTATGGGTATCAACAGCAGAAAGACAATCATCCAAAAGAAGAATCGAGGGATTGCCTATAATAGCTCTTGCTATTGATATTCTCTGCTTTTGTCCTCCCGACAGGTTTACACCTCTTTCACCCACGATTGTTTGGTATTGTTTCCCGAAATCCATTATATTATCATGAATCTTAGCTGTTTTTGATGCATTAATAACAGCTTCATTGTCGAGATCTCTAAAGAATTTGATGTTGTTTTTTATGGAATCCGAAAATAATATTGTATCCTGAGGTATATATCCGATATCTTTGCGGAGCGATGTAATTTTAATATTATTTATATCAATACCGTCAATAAAAAGCATTCCTAGATTAACATTGAAAAGCCTTGGAATAAGATTTAGTAACGTAGTTTTACCACTACCAGTTTTTCCAACAATAGCTAGAGTCTTTCCTTTTTCAAGGGTAATATTAATGTCCGAAAGAGCAGGCTTATCGCTGCCTGGATACTTAAAGGAAAGTCTTTTGAACTCTATTTTCCAGTCGATCCTATCCAAGTCCTTTGAATCTTCTGAATCTTGAATTTCAGGCACTTGATCAAGTAAAATATTAATCCTTTTGAGAGACACAATACCTTTCTGAAATATGCTTACGACCCATCCGAATGCAGCAATAGGCCAGATTAGCTGCATTAGATAGCCTGCAAAAGCGACAAAATCACCGATTGATATATCTGAGGTAATAACAAGTATCCCTCCATACCAAAGTGTAACAGCAAATGACAAATATGAAATTGCCATAATAAACGGCTGTAAAGCACTCATTATTCGAACAAACCTAAGATTCATCTCCTTATTGTGAGTGTTTGCCTTTTTGAATTTGTTTACTGACGCATCCTCCTGAACAAAGGATTTGACAACTCTAATCCCTGAGAAGCTCTCTCTGGTAGTTTCATTTAGCTCAGAAATCGCTTCCTGCATCTGATTTATCCTGTGATGAAGCGTTTTAACATTGGCAACCACTATGATAATAAGAAAAATCATAGGGGAAAAAGCGACCAAAGTCAGCTTGACTCCTGTAGTCAATATCAACACAATAAGTATAGCGATAGGCAAAAGAAAGCTGTCCGTAATAAGAGCAATACCTTGTCCAAGCATGACACGGACATTATCCAGGTCATTTGTCGCATGCGACATCAGATCCCCAGTCTTTGAATTATTATAGTAGCTTGCCGACAACTGCTGAAACTTTTGATAAAGCCTTTCCCTCAATGTCTTTTCAAGCACTTTCGACACACCAAACACAAGATTTCTCCATGAAAATCTAAATATAGCAGTACCAAGTGCCACCCCAACTATCAACAATGAATACTTTATAAGATCAGCCTTTTGAAAACTCCCTGAATTCAGCTTATCAGTGAGAATTCCAATAATTTTTGGAAGCACCATCTGAAAAAAATCCACGGCAATAATGCAGACTATTCCAAGTATGTACTTGTATCTGCACTTATAAATTATATCTTTTAAATATCTTAAATCATGCAATGTCAACTACCTCCAGTTATATGTAATTATAATAGATATAGATATATTTATAAAGGTGTTTTAGGGCGATTTAGGTGAAAATTTTATATTGACATCTATATAAGGATGTTGTAGAATATACAAGCACGTTAATTTAATATTTGGAGAGATGGCTGAGCTGGTCTAAGGCGCACGACTGGAAATCGTGAGAGGTTTAACCGCCTCCTAGGGTTCGAATCCCTATCTCTCCGCCAAAAATAAGGACTCTAAGGTTTTTTCCTAGAGTCCTTTTTTGATTTATAATTATCAAAATTGTGACATTATTGTGAAATTTGATTTTCTGGGAGAATACAATATTTCAAAAGGTTATATAATTGTCCAGTTATTGAATGACTCAAATATCATATTTGATACACATATCTTTTATATAGCTCAGTGTTTCACTAACTGATATCAAATTACATCCTTGTATATCAACAGTAAGATCTATGTCCTCTGAAAAACGATGTATGCTGCCAAGCGCTTTATATAATGCTGTACCCCCTTTAAAGTATGCATACCAATAACCTTGATTTTCAGCCAATTCCTTAAGCATAAGGGTTACATAGTAATCCTTTTCAAGTATATCCTGCCTAACGCCTGTACTTTCGTTTATTCTTATTATTAAGTCTTCAAATGAGCTACTATCAAGGTGTAAGTTCATTCTTCCTCCTGAATTGCTAATTCAGCAATTTTCATAATTACTTTTTTATTGTAATATTTTTTTGCTAAACCTAGAAGTATTCTATAATCTAGGTTATGTGCTTTAATATATTTATTCAAACGCAGATTTGCATCTGGTGGATACGGTTATTTACTATAAATCAACTATCGGTACCCGATATGTTTATCATCAATAGCAGTAATTTAGTACAACCCATTTCTATCACAAGAACTTTTATTATTGTATCGAATTTTTCATTTTTAAATAAAGAACATATTCCAGTGTGATAGGAAATACGAGAAACATAACAATCAATATAGGTAAACCTAGTTTCTTTAGATGATCTTTTATAAACACAACTGCCCTCTAAGGAAGCAGGAATAAAATAGGACGAGATCATAAAAAAGAGAGTAATAAAGAAAGTATTATTGATCTAAACGAATAATTGCACTATTCCTTCGGTAATCGCAGATAAACTCTCTTGCTTAACTGGTCAACATGTTTCTAACACCATAGTAATTCCAAAAGTATGTTTTTATTCTTCATTAAAAGCACTGAATTTTCCAGCTATCACTTCGGCATTCTCGATTCTCTCACTCGTGCATAAGTGTAATCAAATTAAAATCTGCGCAAATAAACAGAACCTTTGCCTTTATATTGGATACCTACCCCTGTTCCTAATTTTAATGTTATCTTACGCTTACTTCTTGATGCTAGAAACACTTTTTTGCGTTACAATGGCACCAATGATTGTAAAAAAAACACCTATAAGTAAATTTAAATACATTGGAGTGTGTAAATAAATACAAATAGCGACCGTTGACATGAACGGTAAAAAATAGCTAAATGATCCTATCACTATAACATCTCCCTTTTTGGAACTTACTTCCCATAGAAGGTAGGCTGCTGCAAAAGGTAACAGCGCATCGTAAAGTATCAAAAAAATGAGGCTTGTGTCCCAAGAAATACTTTCTTTTATAAATATTTTCGCAATTAGTGATGCAAAAAAAAGAGCAAGAAAAAAAATAGGAGTTGCGTTTGATTGGTTTGGTGTATAAAACTTTTTTACTATTACACTATACAGTCCCCACGACATCGCTGCAAAAATCATTAATATAAATGGTAATAAAAACTGATAAGAACTTCCAAACGATAAATTTATAGAATTAAATTTACACATCGTGATAAAAATACCGATTATTCCTATTAGAATTCCAAAAGTTAGCATAAGATATTTTGGTTTCAATTTTAGGATTGGAATTGAAAATATTATAAGAAAAAATGGCCAAAGATAATTGATAATGTTAACCTGTGAGGATATTTCTTTTGTAGGGCATATATATAAAGACCAAAAAAAGAAAACATTATATAGAATAAAAAGTGTACCACCAATTACTGCAAAACGTTTTTCAATATGGAAAACTGAGTACTTGTTTTTGCTTATTATCATTTCAAATATTAAAAGGGATATTCCAGCAACTCCAGAAAGTATTGATATAGTATTTAACGGACCAAGTGAATCGATGATTCTAATTGAAGCTGCTGAACCTGTTGCCCATAATAGGATAGCTATAATTCCAAATAGTGTATATATTTTTTTGTCTTCTACCATAATAGTTCCCTCGATGTCTTTAAAGTTAATCGTATTTAATATAATGGGTCTTGATCAATTGCTTAATTTATTTTCTGCAAACAATCAATTTTACAACATCAGATTTTAAATTCTGAATTGATTCAATCTTTAGCCCAGCGTCTTTTATACATTGGACAGTATCTCTATTTAGGGTGCACCCAACAAGCATATAATCAATAGGAGACAAAATGTTTGCTATTAATTTAGTAAAAAATTTATTGCTTTTTACATGTTCCAACATGATTATAGTTCCATTTGGAGCACATACCCTGTTCATTTCTGAAAGACCCTTTATTGGATTTGGAACTGATTGAAAAATAAAAGTACAAACAACAGTATCAAATTTATTGTCTGGAAAGTCTAAATTTTGGACGTCCATTACTTTAAAATCTATATTGCTTTTGCCCAGCGCCTGTGCTTTTTCCTTTGCAATGTCAAGCATATTGTTACTAAAGTCAACAGAGGTAATATTTATGTCATTAGTATAGTATTGTATGTTATTACCAGTGCCTACGCCTACTTCAAGAACATTTCCTTTAGCTAAATCCCATACAATTTCTCGAAAGTCATTATGTGAACCTTTGTTTCCTGTTGCTGATGAATAGAGTTTATTTAATTTGTCATAAATGTTCGCTATTCGATTATATCTCTTTACTATTGTTTCTGTTTTTCTACGTACTATCATTTAGTTATACCACCCCGTATACTATTTATTATATATCATTATTTATAACAACTAATGCATTCTTTTTTATTGGCTTGTCACTAAAGAATGCAAATAATATTCCTAAGATCAGGATCAAACTTGAAAATTTAAAAGTTTTGCTAAAAGCGTTTAATGAACTATATTTTACGCTATTCTCGTAAATGGCTAACAATCCAACTGCTTCATTTTTCTGGGACTCAAATTGTGATATCATAGAATCTTTTTTAGCAGACGATTGTGTATATAATGATTCTTTTGTCTTGTCAATTGATCTTAAAACTTGGTCCGTAATAGAAAATTTTGAATTGTTTGTATCCGAAGTGGCGGAATTACTTATAGCTTTTAAAATATTATCTTTCAATTTAGGCTCCAAAATAGTATTTGATTTTACTAAATCAATCGTTTGTGATTTTACTATGTTGGTTTCTTGGCGAATGTTATAATTTAAGACAGTGACAATTATAGCAACAAAAAGGACTGAACCCATGACCCTGAACATCTGAGTTATTCCTGAAGCTACGCCAACTTTATCTTTAGGTACATTACGTACAGAAGCACTTAAAACAGGTGCAGCGCAAAGACCAAGACCCATTCCTGCTAATGCAAGTCTCCACATAATATCTATTTGCTTTGCATCAGTTCCAAGTGTGCCAAAAAGATATATAGAAGCTGTCATTGCACTAATTCCGACAACAGCAAACCATCTACTTCCATATTTGTTAGACAAGGGACCCGATAGAGCTGAAAATAGCATTGATACAAGAGGCATTGTAGATATAACTAAACCTGAATGAAATACAGTCATTTGCATAACTTGTGTAAGGAAAAAAGACATAAGAAAACTAGTATTCATTAAACAAGCTCCCACAAAAAACAGTGTTAATGCAGCACCATCAAAGTGAATAATTTTTAGTATCCAAAGAGGAATCAAAGATTCTTTGGTTTTAAGTTCTATGAATATGAAAAGTAGAAGGGCAACAAATGCAGCAATAAAAAGACTAATTATTTTGGTGGAACCCCAGCCATATTCATTAACTTTGATTAAAGCATATGTAGTACAAAACAGACAAACTGATAATGTTGTTATTCCATAAAAGTCAATCTTTTTACTAGTAGTTGGGTCAAAAGATTCTTTAAGTAGAAACTTTGTTAAAACGATAGATATAATACCAATAGGAACATTTACGAAGAAAATTGAGCGCCAATTCAAGCTTGACGTCAGAATTCCTCCAATTGTAGGCCCGCTTGCAGAAGCAAGCCCTGATACTGCGCCCCAGATACCAATTACTAAACCAAGCTTTTCTTTAGGGAATAAATCAGACCCTATTGGAATCGTTACAGGAATAAGTATTGCTCCAGAAAGTCCCTGCAAGATTCTTAAAAAAATTAACATTTCGACCGATTGCGACAAACCGCATAGAAGCGAAGATATTGTAAAGACAGAAAGACCAATCAAAAATAGTTTCTTTCTGCCAAACTGATCAGCCAATTTAGCTGCTGTTATAATAAAAACGGCAAATGCAAGGTTATAACCATTTAAAACCCAAGATATTTTTTCTACAGAAGCATGAAACTGCTTTGTTATTTCAGGCATAGCAATGGTCACAATGGTTGAATCCAAAACTGCCATAAAAAAGCCTAGGATTACTGCTACAAAAGTCAAATTTCTTCTAAAAACTGAATTCAATGTAATTAACCCCCATAATAAAAAGTTTATAGTCTAATTAGAAAATAATCACATAACAGTGTGCTTATTTTGTGATTATATATAAACTAATTTTAATAGTCAATAGAAAATTTATTGGAATATTCAAAAAATAAATAATATTTATAATATTAATAATAACTAGAATATATGTAAAAAAGTACGAATGTTATGTTGTTCAGCCCATAACAATGGAAGTGTCGTGCGAAAATTTACATATGATGTTAATAAATATTATTTATACAATATTGCATAAATAAGTTTTAATTGGTAAAAAAATGTCGATTTAAGTATTGACAAAAAACATCGCTATATGTAATACTAGTCACAAATAGTAAAAATTAGTTGAATTACAGTTAAGAAAATAAATGTTTAGATAATGCAATTGAGAATAGAATAGGCGTAATGGTTCTAGACAGTTAAGAAGTATAAGTGTTATATAGAAGCTTAATATCATATAAAATAAAAACCTTCAAGTTATGGGCTCTTGGCAGAAATCAATAACTTGAAGGGTGATAGTTTATTATCTTAAAGATAATAAGCATTTCTATCTAATTGTATCACTTCATTAGAGCTATGTAAAGAAATTACACGCCTTTACTGTACAAATTCCACAATAAATAGTTTTAAGTTAGGGGCTCTCTTAGCTAAATAAGCAGCTTGTAGAGGAAGCTTTTCTGTTTGATTTGCAAAAAAGGAAATCAATACCTGGAAATAAACTAATAATGGGCGTATGTGTACAAAAATAAGCAAATATAAACATTTATTATATGAAAATTAAGTGCAAATACGTAATTTAATTACTTTTAATAATGAGTGATTGTATTATGTTATTTGAAATATAACAATTTATTCAGGAGGTAGTAAAGATGAAAAAGGTTGCAATTTTAACAAACGATTTGCAGTATGAGTTGGTGAATAAAAATTCAGACAGAATTAAGGCAGTGTCTGATGCAACTCCAGGATTTTGTAAATTTCTAGATAGTATGCGTGAATTGAAAGTTCCAATAGTTCACCTTCAGCTCATTAATGATCCTAACGATCCAACTGTTGAAAGATATGGAACCCATGTTCCAGTTACAAAAGGCAGTGATGGAGCCCAAATTATGAAGGAATTTTTACATGAATCGGATATCATTGTTGAAAAAAATAAGGATAGTGGTTTCTATGAAACTGATTTGGATAAGGTTCTAAAAGATATGGGTATACAGACAGTTGTTGTTACTGGTATGCAAACTCAGATATGTGTTCAAACAACATCTGCAGATGCATTTTTTAGGGGATTTAAGGTAGTTGTACCTGAAGATGGAGTAGTATCTGCAAGGGATGAAGACAAACAAAGAGCCCTAGACTGGCTAGGTAGCTATTTTGCTGAAATAACAACTTGTGATAATATTGTTTCTCGTCTAACTACTCATGACGATTTTGAAAGAAAAACTATCAAGATTCCATAAGATCAAATTATGATGGGATTTGACTTAAGTAAAGAATAAAGAAAGGAATTATATAAATATGAGTGAAATTAATTCAAATAAATTAGGCAAGATTGTTTTAGATCATGGAACTGGTGCAAAATTAAGTGGAGAGCTAGTTGGTTTAATAGCTCAGACTTTAGGAGATACATATCTAGGCGAAATGGAAGATAGTGCAGTTTTACCAATTAATGCTGGAAAAATTGCAGTAACTACAGATTCTTTTGTTGTTACTCCTATCTTTTTTGGAAATGGAGATATTGGGAAAATCGCTGTATGTGGTACGGTTAATGATTTAGCAGTAAGTGGAGCAAAACCGCTTTATCTGACACTTGCAATGGTTTTGGAAGTAGGATTTCCAATTGACGATTTGCTAAGGATTGTCGAATCAATACGTAAAACCGCTAAAGAAGCTAATGTAAAAATTGTAGCTGGTGACACCAAAGTTGTTAATGTTGGTGAAGTTGACAAAATATTCATTAACACAACGGGTGTTGGAACATTTGAAAGAACTCCTTTATCTTATAAAGGTATTGAACCTAATGACAAAATTATTCTTAGTGGTTATATTGGTAATCACAGTATTCATTTGTTGTCAGTAAGGGAAGGACTGGGATATGAAGAAAGAGTTGTTAGTGATTGTGCGCCACTTAACAAAATGATAGATGAAGTTTTGACAGGAGTCCCAGAGGGAAGTGTTAATGCAATCAGGGATGTAACACGTGGCGGATTATCTGCTGTTTTACATGAATTTGCAAAAGCAATGGGTAATATAGTTAAATTTGAAGAAGAAAAACTGCCTATACTTTTTGAAACAACAATGGCTGCGGATATGCTTGGAGTTAATCCAATTCACTTAGCTAATGAGGGGTGCATATGTCTTTTTGTTAAGCCTGATCAAGAGGAAAAGGTTTTAAGTTTATTACGAAATAATAAATATGGTATAGAAGCAAGATGTATAGGTTATGTCTCTGAAGAGAAATCAACAGATGTGGTTATGATTGATAAAGAGGGAAATGAAAAGATACTTGAAGAGTTACTCGGAGCAGAGTTGCCACGTTTGTGCTAATTTTAAATGTGTCGTGAGGTAAATTTTATGGAACTAGATTGCTATAGAATTACAGGTATAGTCCAAGGAGTAGGATTTAGACCGTTTATAAATAAAATGGCAGACAAATATAACCTCAATGGATGGATATACAATGATTCTGAAGGAGTTTTGATTGAAGTAGAAGGTGAACGTAGTATGCTCGATACTTTTGCCTTAGAGGTAAAGACAATGCCGCCTCCAATGGCAAAAATCGAAGAAATTATAAGAATTCATACAAAACCTTCGGCTGGCACTTATAAGAGCTTTGAAATACTAAAAAGTGTAAAAATGGATGAAACCAAAACACTTATTCCTCCAGATTCTTTTGTATGTGAAGATTGCGTAAACGAGATGTTTGATAAAGATGATAGGAGATATAGATATCCCTTTATAAACTGTACAAATTGTGGGCCTAGGTATTCTATAATTCAGGAAATGCCTTATGATAGAGAAAAAACAACTATGAAGGTTTTTGAAATGTGTCCTGAATGTAAAAAAGAGTATGTCAGTATATATGATAGACGGTATCATGCTCAACCAAATGCATGTCCTGTTTGTGGACCTAAATTAGAACTTATGGATCAGCAGGGTAATGTTCTTGAAGTTGATGATATTATTGAGTTCTGCCAAAATAAATTATTAGAGGGTAAAATATTTGCAGTTAAAAGCTTGGGTGGTTTCCATTTGGTGGCAAATGCAAATGATGATAATGCGGTAAAGACGCTTAGAAGCAGGAAAAAAAGGGACTCAAAACCATTTGCACTTATGATAAAAGACGTTCAGGCGGCAAGAAAATATGTACATTTATGCAAAGAAGAGATTGATTTATTAAATAGTATTGAAAGACCAATTGTAATTTTAAAGAAAAAATCAGGGATGCTACCAGATTCTGTTGCACCAAATAATCCTAGCTATGGAATCATGCTTCCTTCGACTCCATTACACTATCTTTTGTTGGATAATAAAGAATTGCCAGTTTTAATAATGACAAGTGGCAATATTTCAGGTCACCCCATTGTATACAAGAATGAAGAAGCTTTAGATCAACTTAAGCCAATCGTAGATTTTTTTATACTCAATAATAGAGATATTCATATTAGGGTTGATGATTCAATAGTACGATGTACTACACATGAAGAGTTTGCAAAACCCAAAATTTCTCACATTAGAAGATCAAGGGGATTTGCTCCGTATCCAATTAAAGTCCATAAAGAAATAAAATCCGTATTGGCACTAGGCCCTGAGTTAAAAGCAACAGTGGCTCTAAGTAAAGGTAATGAAATTTTTGCAAGTCAGCATATTGGAGATGTAAAGAATGATAAGATTTTTAAATCTCTTAATGAATGTGCAGAACATATGAAAAATATTTTATCTATAGAGCCAGAAATAATTGCTTGTGACGCCCATCCTGGTTTTAGGACAACGAATGCTTGCTTAAATCAAAATAAACTTCCAGTAACACTTGTATATCATCACCATGCACATATGGCTTCTTGTATGGCAGAAAATAAAATTGACAATAAGGTCATAGGTATAATTTTTGATGGTACAGGATATGGAGTAGACGGTACAATATGGGGTGGCGAGGTGCTGATAGGGGATTACTCTGACTTTAAGCGGTCTGGTTGTATAATGCCTTTTTGGTTGTTAGGCGGAGACAAAGCTGTTAAGGAACCGTTTAGGTTGGCTATTGATATACTATATAGAACGTATGGTGAAGAATTTCAAGAATTAGATTTGGAGTTTTTAAGAATTCTAAGAAAAGATGAAATTAATGTTTTGTCTAAAATGGCTCAGAAAAAAATAAATGCATTTCAAACAACTAGCATGGGACGTTTGTTTGATGCGATATCATCATTATTAAATGTATGTACCCAAATTGAGTATGAGGGACAAGCTGCAATAGAACTCGAGGCGCTTTTAATGAAGGATTTTACTTTGGTAGAACCTTTCAAATTTGATATAAATAATGATGGAAATTGCTGTGAGATTGACTACCGTCCAATGATTCGTGAAATTGTAGATTGTATAAGACAAAATGGACATGATAAGAGTCATCTAAGCAGGAGATTTCATTCAACAATTGTCGAAATGATATGTAAGATTTGCTTGATACAAAGAGAAAAATATCAGTTAAATGATGTAGTTCTTAGCGGTGGAGTATTTATGAATGAATATCTTATGGCAAACGCAATATTAGAATTAAAAAAGCTTGATTTTAATGTTTTTAGTCATAGTTTAGTACCAACAAATGATGGTGGTATATCTCTTGGACAAATTATGATAGCTAATGCTAAGAACAATTGAAGTAGAAATGGTTGTGTAATTGATACGATAAAGTCTGAAAGTGAGGTTGTAAATTTATGAATTCACTAAAAATGGCAGAAGATACAAGTAAAATGATAGATTACATAAATGAAACTGAATCAAATGCGAGGACATATGCACGTGATTTTCAGGTTGTCATACAATCAGGTGAAAATGCTAGAGTAGTAGCTAGTGATGGAAATTCATATATCGACTGTCTCGGGGGTGCTGGTACACTTGCATTGGGACATAATAACCCAGATATCAAACAAGCAATGATAGAATTCCTGAATAGTGGATCTATTCTTCATGGGCTAGATTTGTCGACTCCAGTGAAAATTAAATTTATAAAAACATTATTGGATTGTTTTCCAAAGAATTTCAGTAAAAATGCAAAAATACAATTTTGTGGTCCAACAGGCGCAGATGCTGTGGAAGCTTCTCTTAAGCTATTCAAATCATATACAAAGAGATCTACAATAATAGCTTTTCAAGGAGCTTATCACGGTATGAGTCACGGTGCTCTTTCTATAACAGGTAATCTAAAAGCGAAAAAAGAGGTCCAAAGTCTGATGCCTGATGTTCACTTTATGCCATATCCATATCTATATCGTTGCCCATTTGGAATAGGTAATGAGAAAAGTATTGATATCAACCTAAATTATTTTTGGAACATGTTAAATGACCCAGGAAGTGGTATAAAGAAACCGGCAGCCGTTATTATGGAAATTATACAGGGAGAGGGCGGGTGCATTCCAGCTAATGATAGATGGGTCAGAGGAATACGCAAGATTACAAACGAGTTGGACATACCTTTAATAATTGATGAAATTCAAACAGGATTCGGAAGGACTGGAAATATGTTTGCATTTGAAGAATCTGGAATAACACCTGATGCAGTTATTGTATCTAAGGCTGTTGGAGGTGGGCTTCCTCTATCTGTTTTATTATATAATAAAAAGTATGATACATGGCATCCAGGTGCTCATGCAGGCACTTTTAGAGGAAACCAGTTAGCAATGGCAGCTGGTATAGCTACAATTAATTATATTAAAGCAAACGAGCTAGATACGAGAGCTGCTGAGAAAGGAAAATATATTTTAAAAAGATTTAATGATATTAAAAGGGAATACCCTATTGTTGGAGATGTTCGTGGTAAAGGTCTTATGATTGGAATTGAAATTATTGATCCAACAAAGGAAAAGGATGAATGTGGAAGGTATCAGAACTCGGCAAAAATTACATGTGATATAAAGTCAGAGTGCTTTGCGCAAGGTCTGATTATTGAGACTGGTGGTCGTAATAATTCTGTTCTTAGATTATTACCTCCTTTAACGATATCAGATGACGACATTAATGAAGCAATTAATATCATTGAAAAGTCAATTAAAAAAGTTAATGAGTTAGTTCTCCTTGAAGAACTTGCAATGTAGAGGTTAAGACAAAGATAAATTTTTATAATATAGGAGGTTAGATATGGAAAGTGCGGTAAAACAAAAAAAACTTAGACGTAAAGAGCGATTAAGCCAGATTAAGAGTGATATAAAACAAGAAGGTTTTTTTGTCAATATGGAGAATGATACAAAAATATATTTGTTAGAAAGTATTGTTCCAAATGCAAGAGCAAACATCTTAATTGTATCTCCGTTTGGAAAAACAGTACATGATTTATTTCTGCTAACATACTATCTTAATTATAATGGGTTTAATGTATTTAGATTTGATCCAAGGGATCATGTAGGAATAAGCACAGGTGATATGGTGGATTTTAGTCTTCATAAGCTTGAGATAGATGTCAATGAAGCTATAAAATACTTTCATTTTGATGACGAATTGCCTACTGTTATTTTGAGTATGAGTTTGTCTTTTCCTGTCGCTTTAAAACATGCCACTGTGAATAATAAAATTGCATCAGTTATTTCAATTGTCGGTGTAGTTGATCCAGACGATACAAGTATTAAGGCAGCAAAGGTAATTCCAAATGACTATAGAAAGCCATTGGAATTGATTACTGCTAAGACTTATTCAGAGCCTTTTGGATGCAGATTATATTGTAAAACTTTTGTTGATGGTTTAGACTCAGGCGGATATGCTTGGTATGAAGATGTTTTATCATATTTGAAGTTGTTAAAAGTTCCTATTTTTATGATCGCTGCTGAACAAGATGAATATGTTAAAATTGAAGATGTTCATAGATTTTTTGGTAACAAAGAAGTTGATGGCCAATTAATTGTATTAGAGGGAGTTACTCATGAAATTGGAAGAAGTGTCAGTGCTGCAAAATTAGTTGCAAAACAAGTTGTATCATATGCACAGGAGATACTTGAAGAGCAACGTGAAGTTATTATGCCATCACTTGTCGAAGTCATTGCTCAGTCGGAAAAGGAATCTGAATATATAAATACTTTTAATTAGAGAGTGTGAGGATAATAAAATGGAACAAATAAATCAAATAAATAGTGAAGAAAAAGTTATTAAGTTACCAAAGATTATTTGTGGGCAGATTATATACCCACGTGAAGGCGATAAAGTTGTAAGACTAAAATATGAAAATAATGTTGTTGTGGAAATGCCGCAATTAACTGCCGAGGATGTTGAAAAAATTGTATCAAATAGGGTGTTGCTACATGACATACCTATTGGAGAAGTAACCGAATATCTCGTAAATACTGGCAAAAAGATGATAAAAAAAGACGATGAACTAGTAGAAATGGCTATTAATTTAGGCTCAGAGGTTTCTGGGTTTAGTGTACCTATGTTTAGGGCTGATTATTTCATTATTGGTACATACATTTCAAAAAGACACCACTTTTATGATATGTTAGATGCTGAGCTAGGAAGCCATCATCTAATTGATGAGTATGTGAGATGTCAAGTTGGGAAAGTTAGGGCATATCCCAGAGGCAGAGCGTTACATATAATGGTTGGTAATGTGCCTCTTGCCAGTATGTTTAGTGGAATGCGTTCAGTTTTGACAAAAAATCAGACAATTATTAAGGTGCCTTCAAGGGATCCCGTCACTAGTACATATTTTGCTATGTTAATGATTGCTGCAAATAAGAAAGATCATCCGTTAAGTAATTCTATATCTTCGTTTTACACTGAAAAAGATTCAGAAATGTTGGATTATATCAAAAAAAGCTCGGATGTGGTATGTGCTTGGGGTAAAGGAAGCGCTTTAGAGGAAATTAAAAAAACAATTCCTCACAGTGTTCCGTTTCTTGAATTAGGTCCAAAAAGAAGTTTTTCTATTTTGTTTTCTGAAAATGCAAATATTGAATCAGCAGCAATGAAAATGGCACATGACATATCTGTATATGATCAAGAAGCATGTTTTAGTCCGCAAAGACTATTTGTTATTGGAGATTATAATCCATTTGTTGAACAATTTAAGAAATACCTTGATGTATTTTCAGAGGCATTACCGAAAGGTAGGACCAATATTGATGCTCAATCTTACTTGTTAAGAGTTAAGTTAGAAGCAAAGTACAGGGATTGGGATATTAGTGAAGGTAATGGATGGACAATCATAATTGGGGATCCATACAAAGTTAAAGACCACCCATTAGGTAGAACAATGTTTATACATCCAGTTAAATCAGTTGACGAATTGATTCCATTTATTGATGACGAAACGCAAAGTGTAACGGTTTATCCACTTAGTAAGTCTAAGATAGTTGCTGATACACTTGGACCATATGGGGTCCAAAGAATATGTGAAATGGGAATGATTGTATCACCTAGACCAGGATTTACGCATGACGGTATGTATCCATTACATTATTTTGTAAGGCTTACACATTTGGATGAATCCGTAAATTATGTGAACAGTTTTTGGGATAAAGAATTTTTCCCTAAGTATTACCACACAGCATTTGGGTGTCCTAAAATTGAAAATTTTGCTGCATTAATGCTTGATGAACATGAGATTGACTAATTATAGGAGGTTATTATGAATCAAAATAGGAACGAAATACAGGGCTCTAATATAATTAATGATAAAATAATGCAACTTCAATTGAATTTAGATAGTATATATGAAGATTATAATCAGTATTGTGCTGTTAAAAAGGATTTAATCCTTGAGAGCTTTGATTATCATCTTAAAAACAATATAGATTATGCCAATTATTCTAAGAGACTTGGAATAGGTGCAGATTTTGATAAAAAGAATTTTCAAGTAGAAAATATACCTTTATTACCTAGTGCTCTATTTAAAAGGGGTGATTTGAATCTTCTTTCTACAGATGAAAGCAGCATTATTAAGTACTGTCAAAGTAGTGGAACATCTGGAAGTCTGAGTATCATTCCTAGGGATGAAACAACATTATCAAACTTATTAGGGAGTATTTCATCGTTGTTTCCAGCTTTTTTGGGAATCGAGAGAGCAGGCACTCAAAAAGGTTTTGTTTTGGGGCCTACTACAGAAGAGTCTGGAGATCTATGGTTTTCATATGTAATTTCATGTGTTTCTTTAATAATGCAAGCAGAATGTATGGAGAAAGATGGAGTTATAGATTTGGATGATACTTGTAGTAAAATAAAATCTGCTTTATTAAATGGAGATGATGTTACAATTATTGGTCCTCCTTTTAAAATTTTAGAATTATCAGAAAAAATTGCTGAACAGTCCGATTGGCCAGGACTTACGCCTAAATCATATATCATCAGTGCAGGAGGTTGGAAGAATAGATTTCGGGAGTCCATCAACGATGTCGAGTATATGAAACTTGTCAGTGAAAGATTTAAGGTAAAATCGGATTCATCTATTAGAGATATGTTTAATATGGTTGAACTCAATACCGTACTTCCTGAATGTGAGTGCCACAAGAAACATATTCCACCTTGGGTTGATGTAATTATTAGGGATGCGAGTACAAATCAAAGGGTTAAAAATGGTCAGAAAGGTATAATTTCATTTCTAGATGCTAGTTCTTTTAGTTATCCAAATTTTATTCTTTCTGAAGACATCGGGGTTGTTACCGAAAATGATTGCCCCTGTGGTAGAAAGGGTCAAACTTTAACGATATTGAGGAGAATGAACAATATTGAATCAAGAGGCTGCGCCTTAAAGATGGCTATTGGTTCGGAAATTAAATCTGAAGAAAGTGGAAGACTGTACCAAAGCTATTTTAGAAATCCTGAGAAATACAGATAACCCTATTAAATACATTTCTATGGTTACCATCTGACTGAAATAAAGGCTTCGGGTTTTTGCCTGAAGCCTTTATTGTGCGATTTTTTATTTAAGCGAAACAGGATGCAGAAGCTCTTTTGAGATGATCAGTTTTAGCTTGCCTTTTGTGGGAAGATAACGCATATGAAAATGGAGAATCGATTGCAGAGAATATAAAAAAACTAATAAAGCAAGTTGAACCACAAATAGTTTTTGATATCGCTATTGAAGCAAGAGCCAAGCAAAAACTTCGTCATGTACCATTGCTTATAGCTCGAGAAATGGCAAGGTTAGAAACTCATAAGGGACTAGTGGGGAAGTTGCTTCCACAGATTATTAAGCGTGTGGATGAGTTGGCTGAGTTTATGGCGATCTACTGGAAGGATGGAAAACAGCCGCTTTCTAAACAGGTGAAGATTGGATTGTCTAAAGCATTTCATAATTTCGATGAGTATCAGTTTGCAAAATGGAACAGAGATAAACAAATTAAATTGCGTGACGTCATGTTCTTGGTCCATCCTGACCCTGGGCAAAAGGAAGACTTGTTCAAGAAAATTGCTGAAAATGAACTGCAAACACCTGATACATGGGAAGTTGCGTTGTCTGCTGCTAAGCATGCGCCTAATTGGGAGCGAGAAATTGAAGAATTAATGCTTCGTGGCTTTATTAAGGCGCCTAAGCTTCCAGGATACACTAAATTTGTTGTTGATGTATCTGGTTCAATGGGAGGAAGAATAAGTAGAAAAAGTGATTTTAAACGTTTGGATGCTGCTTCTGCAATGGCATTAATTGCTTCTGAAACATTTGAACATATTTCAATTTATGCTACAGCAGGAAATGATAACACTAGAGTTCATAAAACTGAAAAGATTAGACCACGTAAAGGCTTTGCATTATGTGATGAAATAAAGGCAGTAGCTTCAAGGCTTGGTGGTGGCGGAATATTTACTCGACAATGTTTGGAATACATAAAGAAACAAGAAACTGAGAAACCTGACAGAATAATTATATTTTCCGATAGTCAAGATTGTGACTATCGAGACAAAAGGGTTCCGCAGCCATTTGGCATAAAAAATTATATTGTTGATGTTTCATCCAACTCACATGGAATAAATTATGCTGGTGTTTGGACTTCAGAGATATCGGGATGGAGCGAACATTTTCTTGATTATATTTTTGCCTATGAAGGTTTAAGTATTATTCAAGCTGAAGAAAACTAAATTTTGAGATGTAAGAAATGTTGTATGCTTATGCTCAATTAGATGAAACATGCAAGAATAGGGAACTGATTTTCAAATAATATTTATGAGAATATTAAAGGCTATAGATTTTTGCTATAGCCTTTAATTGTTTTCAACTTAATCTCCTATCATATTAAAATTCTTTGCTAGTATCATAATATCCAACATATTGATAGCATTATCTTTATGAATATCATAAGAATAATTATAGTTTGCATCACCATTTTTACTATTGAATACCTTCCCGATTTGTATGACATCAATCATATTTATTACGTTGTCTCCATTAAAATCGCCTTGATATAGAAGTATAGGTGAATCTTTGGAAGATATACGTACATCAGAGTCTTGTACAATTACGTTGGTCACCTTTTTTGTAAGACAAGTAGATCCTGTTATCTTTAATGTATATATTCCATTAGGAATATTCTTAAAAGTAAAACTACCATCATACTCTGTCGATTGTATAGTGTCATGTTCATCCAACTCTACATTATAACCCCACAATGGGACTGATGTAGAATTGTCAGAGTATGCAGTAGAAATATTTCCAGTAATCTTATTGGTTCCTTTTAATATATTATATTTTAATTCATCACTATTAATTCGGTACCTTACTTTAATAGGATAAGTGTCAGAATACATATGTAGAATCAGATCTGTAGATGATGTGAATGTTCTGTCGCTTGGTGCATGCGTAAATTGAATTCCGATCTTTTCATCAAAATTATTATCTCCATCACATGATAAATCTTGTTCACTGTAAACGCCATCTCCATAAGTTGCAATTGATATTTTATCTATGCTAATTTCCTCTCTTTTTTCAGGATACTTACCTGCAACATTTAAATAAACAACTCCGAAATTATTTTTAATATATGCTGACCAATCAGCTTTTGTGAGCTTTCCGCCATAGTATTGAAAAGTAGAATACATAGGTGGACTTTTTAAGGTGATACTGTTTTTTATATCTGGGTCATTGTTGTCTGTTGAGGTAAGAATAACACTGAAATATTCAGGACCCACTGAAAACAAATCAGGTGTTGCCAATTGAATTCTATAATCAAAATGTTTTGAATCATCGACTTTTAAATTCATTTTTTTGTCTCCTACTTGAACAGAAAGGGTATTCGAATCGCAACTACCTGTTACATGAAGGTAAAACTCATCATAAAAATCTTGATCAAACGAAGTACCCCAATCGGTTTTGTCTACTGTTATGTTTGGAATAACTGAATCTGTGTTTTTTTCTGCATAGGCAATATTTGTAAAGTTAAATGTTAGCATGATGGCTAATATTTGTAACAAAATACTTTTTTTCATAATTGTTTTCATTCCTTTCGCTTCACTCCCAACAAAACTCAATTAGATAATGTGTATGAAGCAGTTCTATTTATAAGAATTATATAATACACTGCCATATCAGTCAATTGCTACCTATTAATTTGATTTATTAATTAATTGATAAATGTAAAAGATTAATCGTATTTAATATAAAAGGCTTACAATGAAAAAAGCCGAACCAATAATTAGGCACAAAAAGAAATTTTGAAAGCATCTTATTCATTTATTTACTATTATGATTTGAGACTCTTCAAGGTTTTCAGTGTTTATGGGATAATCAAGCATATAGACGAAGCCACCCCTGCTCTTTATTTTTTTATGGGCAGTCATAAGACCGTTTGATGGAAGTTCTATTGGTGCAATCATCCAATCCTTTATATTTTCATCTTTAACGTCCCAATTAAAGCTGTGGTTTATGAGTATTCTTTCTAGCCGATTGGGGGTGCTAGAGGAAGTATTATTTGCGTTAGTTCCAATCAAAGAAGGCGCGACAAAATATAAAATATTTGTATCAAATGCAATAATGCTTTCATCATTTCTGAAATATCCGACTTTTTCGATCTTGAACTCCTTAAAATTATAAAGACAAAGCCTTTTGGGTATAATCTCTAAAATCACCCTGTCAGAATCATAGATATCAAAATCACGTATGTCAACCTTCTTTTGTGGATTCCCATATGTTGTGGAAATGCTTGTGGACAGCTGAATTGGGCTAATCTGTTTTACTAGCTTATGGTTGTGATCAAAAATATATAGATTTTGTCTGTTGCTATCAAAGCAAAGCATTAAAAGCCATCCGTCCTTTGAAAATACCATTTTGGAACATTCAAGTCCTTTTACAAGCTTGTATTTATTTTCAAGACTCAAGTTTGTACTGTATTCATGCAGTTCGCCAGATTTCATATCGTAAGCATAGATTTTGTTATCATGAACTGCAATGCTTACATACATTGCATTATTGTTTTCCGCATTCCTTAATAACTGCTGACCGTCAACATCATAAACATACAGGATACTTCCATATTCCTGACCAGAACCCATTTCCTCTGTTTTGCCTATTAGATAAACCAAGCCATCAACTACATCAAAATCAAGCCATTTGTTCTCAAAAGGATTATTAATTATTGATTTACTCTGAGGCCTAATGTAGTAATTCTGAGAATTGTTTAAAAAAGACTGGATGGAATTATTGGTACCATTGACGTTTACTACATTGTTGACGGGATTGTTTTTTGAATATGATGGACTGAGTTCTGGATTTTGCGAAGGCATGACTATAATATCTCCATTCTTAAGCTGAGTGCTGCAGCTTGAGAATAAAGATATCACAATAAAAACAAAAAAGATAAAAAAAACTTTAATCAGCCTATTATTTAGTGTTAACATAACATCAGTCACCTCGTTTGTATTATAAGTCTAAATTCAGTGCCTTCATTTAGAACGCTTTTTACAGTAATATCCCAGTTAAGTATTTCAGTAATTAGCTTTACAACATACAATCCTATTCCGCTGCCATTACCGCTTTCACGGGCAACATCGGTCATGTAGAAATTGTCGAATAGAAAGGGAAGGTCTTTTTCATGTATACCTTTTCCGTTATCACTTATGACAATTGATATGATATTATCATTTTTCTCAGCTTCAATTCTGACCCATCCACCAGTTCTCCCATATTTTACTGCATTATCGATTATGTTAATGGCAATCTCCATAAAAAGATCTCTGTCGGTTTCAATATTTATATTTTCATTGATATTATTTATTATACTTATCCCTTGATCGAGAGCAATGGGAGAAAGAATTTTTATAGCAGCAGAGATTTCGTTTTTGAGATTCAAATATGAGAAGGAAGGTTTTATCTCTTCCAATCTGGTAACTGACACCAAGGATTTAACTAGTTTTGACAACCTATCAATTTCTTTGTCAACATAGCCAAGATGCTCGTTTAAAAGTGCAGTATCAACTTTGGATTCTCCCATAAATGGCTCAATAAGTACTTTGATTGATGCAAGTGGGGTTTTGAATTCATGTGAAACACTGCTCACAAACCTTTTTCTTCCTTCATCTATCCTTTTAAGTTCAGAACTCATCATGTTGAAAGTCCTAGCAAGTGTTCCTATTTCATCATTTGAATTAATATCAACAGTGACACCAGTTTTGCCATTAAGAATTTCAAGGGAAGCAAATGTCATTTTTTTGATAGGACTGGCTATTCTAAGACCTATGTAATAGGTTGTTATTAATAGCAGAACTATTACAAAAATGGAAATGATAACGACTTGAAATGCAAACTTCATTATATCATGCCATACATCGGATACGTTGTATGAAATCAGCACAGCTCCAGTAAAAATATCTTTTTTAAACATGGGATAGACCATCATTGCAATTCTTTGTCTACCTGCAGTGTAATATCCAACACTTGACTTTTTTGAGGAATATGTTTTTCTAATTTCAGGGTTATCGATAGAAAGCCCTTCAAACTGTTTTAAACTGTCTGCGGCCACTTTTTTTTCTAGATTCAAAACCAAAACTCTTCCCCCAAGGCCATTGCTATTAACATCAGCTGCCGAATTCAGAAAATATGTGAGTTTTAAGTTCCTTTCAGCCATTTTGGATACAATAGAGGCCATTTCAGAATAAACCTTCTCGGTTTTAAGGTATTGCTGCTTACCATAAAGAGTTATAAGTATACCGTTTATAAGAGTTATTGCTGCCAGGAAAAGCAGTCCATATGTAATTGCAAGGCGACGACTGATGCTTTTAAACAAATTCTGTCATGCCTCCTTCACGAAATAATAGCCTACCCCCCATTTTGTCCTTATAAAAAAAGGATTTGAGGGGTCATCCTCGATTTTCTCCCTTAAGTTACTAAGATGCACATCAACTGTACGAGTATCAAAATCAGGCTGATTCCAAACTATTTCATAAAGCTTGTCCCTTGAAATAATTATACCTCTATTTTTAACCAGGGTATCAAGTATGTCAAATTCCTTGGCGGTGAGTTCAATTATAGTATTGTTTTTTAAAACATGGCGCAAATTAAAATCAATTGTCAGATTCCTGCAAACAAACTTTTCACCAGTAATTTTGAGTGTGATTTTCCTTCTTAAGACTGCTTTCATCCTTGCTATGAGTACCCTCGTGTTGAAAGGCTTTGTCACGTAATCGTCTGCACCAAGCTCAAGACCAAGAACCATATCTGCGTAATCATCCTTTGCGGTTAACATTATAACAGGGATATCGCTTGATTCACGTATTTTTTTCAGTAGTGTGATTCCGTCAATCACTGGCAGCATTATATCCAAAAGAACCATATCTACTTTGTATGTCTTGACTGCATCTAGTGCTGAGTTCCCGTCATAGGCAGCAAAAACTTCATAGCCTTCCTTTTTGAGACTGGCAGAAAGACCTATAACAAGGGGTTTTTCGTCATCAACTATAAGAATTTTCATTGTATTCACCTGCCTATACTTTGCTGATAAATTTATATTATCACATTGTATTGAAGCAAGAAAGTCTTACTTAGGTAAAGTTAAAATCTTTAAACTTTCTTAACAATTTTTAATACTTTCTAAAACTTTTTAAATTATTATTATATTCAATACAATATCGATTGGAGGAAAATATTTATGAAAAATTTTAAAAATGTAAGTTTAGTTTTTACCTGTTTGTTTGTATTTTCAATTCTTTTCTGGTTTCAACAGGGGGCGGCGGCACCTGTAGACCAAGGCACAAATGTAAATAATGAAAGAAGCACTATTTCAGTTTCAGGAAGTGCTGATGTAATGGTAGTTCCAGATGAAGCAATTATAACTCTTGGAGTGGATACAAGGAACAAGGATATCGTGAAAGCTAAAGCGGAAAATGACAAGAAAGTCAAGGATATTATCAATATTTCAAAAAAGTATAATATAGAACAAAAGGATATCAAGGTTGATTATATAAACATAAGACCAGGGGACATTATATCAAATGTTTATTTCTATGATATCCCTCAAAAAGGTTCTGAAAACTACGGATATATTGCCAAAAAGAGAATTGTTATAACAATGAAAGACCTGTCGAAATTTGAAGATTACCTCACAGAAATAGTAAAAAACGGTGCCGAGTACATATCTGGAGTTGATTTTAAGACATCAGAGCTAAGAAAACATAAAGATAAAGCTCGTGAACTGGCTGTTAAGGCAGCAAAAGAAAAGGCTGATGCAATGTCTTCTGTGCTTGGTCAAAAGGCTGGAAAAGCTGTTTCAATAAACGAAGAACAGGAATACTACTGGTCTTGGTATGACTCATGGTACGATGGTTGGTACCAGAGAAATTCAGTTTCAGCTGCCAATAATGTACAAAATGTTATTTCCGCACCTGAACAGTCAGCGGAAGATGGTGCGGTACCAGGACAAATAAAAATCAGCGCAAAGGTGAATATACAGTTTAATCTTGAGTAGATTTGTAACTGTATTTAATAGTATAATAAATATTTCTGAGGTCAACAATTTTTTATAACAATTGTTGACCTTACCTTTTTGAACTTAATCTCCTATCATATTTCACCGTTAAGACCGTCTCCATAAGTTGCAATTGATATTTTATCTATGCTGCTATTTTCCATTTTACTTGTGTATAAAATATTCAGGTTCCTCTGAAAATAAATTAAATTCGGATTTTTCTACTGATATTTTTGGAACAACTGGATCTGTAGTTTCTTCTGCATAGGCAATATTTGTAATGATAAATACTAGCATGATGGTTAATATTTGTAGCGAAAAACTCTTTTTCATAATGTTTTGATTCCTTTCGTGTAGGGGTTGTATTATTTATAAAATTATATAATGCACTACCATATAAATCGATTATTACCTATTGTTTTTAGTAAAAAAACAAAATAAATTTTCTCATACTCATAATTTATCAAATAATTATGCCGATATTAAAATGGAAGTAATAAATAAGCTTCAGAATTTCTTGATGTCTAGGAAATTTCTTGCGAATTATTAATGGAGGAGAAAGTAAATGAATCAAAATTCAATTATTTTTAAAAATGAGCAGCAAATTAATCAGATTTCTGCAAAAATACTTATAATTACAGCATTAATAGCTTTTCCAGCATTGATTATTCTCACTGTTTTTGATATTTTTAAAATCAATATGAATTTTCTAATAATCTCATCCGCAATTAGTATGGTGATAGCAGCAGCCCCTTTCGTTATGAACAAGCTAAATATTAACAGTACATTTATTAAGTATACTTCAATTTTTGCTGCAACTTTAATTACAGGGATACTAGCTACAAACCCAAGGATTGGAATTTATCTTGTTTATTTATTTCCCATCGCTTTAAGCTGTTTGTATTTTGATAGAAAATTAAACTGGACAGCTTTTATTATTGGTTTTATAAGCCTTATAGTTTCCAAATATTTTAGAATGCAAGCGGAACCAGAACTATATGTTGACCTAATGTCAGAATATATTGCACAAATGATCGGATATGCATTTGAGTTCATTTCGTTGTTTCTTATATTCAACATGCTTACAAAAAGGACAAGAAAGCTATTAGAAAGCCTTTTTGACTCAGAAGAACAAAACAATACACTTATCAAGTTAAAAGATATTATGGGAAGGTCTTCAGAAGCATCAAAAGTACTATCAAATTCGTCAAAACAATTAGCTGTGCTAATGCAAAATACAGTTGATTCGAATAATATTGTATCATCTAATGCATCAAATGCTGCAAATAGCTGCAAAAAGAACCTTGAGTACATTGAAAATTCAAATAAAACCATAGAAGATACTTCGTGTATCCTTGAGAAGATTTCTAAAAATTCAGATGAAATCTTACAAATAACACAAAATTCATATGAAGCAACAATGGAAAGTTCAGAAGCAATGGTTAAAGCAAATAAAAATATGAAAGAAATTGAGCTGTCTTCTCAAAAAAGTAAAGAGATTATTAATAATCTCGGAGCGAATTCAAGTAAAATTGGAAATATAATTGATATTATAACAAGTATTGCAGAACAGACAAACCTACTAGCACTAAATGCCGCAATTGAATCCGCAAGGGCAGGGGAACAGGGTAAAGGTTTTGCTGTTGTATCTGAAGAAATCAGAAAGCTAGCTGAACAATCGGCAAATGCAGCAAAGGACATATCTTCTTTGATTATTCAAATTCAGGATGATACAAATAATGCAGTCAATTCTATTGATCAAGGATCTGAAGTAATTAAAACTGGTATTGAAATGGTTAAGGTTGCAGAGGTTGCTTTTGAAAAACTCAAAAAATTACAAAATGAAAATAAGGATAAGGTAGATGAGATTGCAAAGTTTGGAAGCCAAACTTCAGTTTATGGAAAAGAATTTGAGAAAATTTTCGATGGTATTAAAGAGCTTACAGAAAGTTCTTTGTTGGAAATTCAATCTATAGCAAGATCGGCAAATGAGCAGGCAAGTTCAATGAATGAAATATCATCCTCATTTATAGAGATAGATAAGACTGCGCAAAGCTTGAATGCCGTTTAATAGTTATGGAAACACCTTTAAGGTCTTTTATCAGTTAAATCCATTTTGACAAAAAAAGGATAAGCCATTTTTGTTTTTGGCTATCCTTTTTTATATTTATTGATATTCATCTTAGAGAAGCAATTATGGAGTCGTAGTATTTGCGACCACGGTTACATTTCTAGTGGCGGAAGATGTATTTCCAGCGATTACAGAGCTTTGTGAAAAGGATATTGATGCACTAGGTTTTGTCATATCCTCGGTAACAATAATTTCCTTTTGGATTGTTCCTACATTGTCCATAGCATCATATGCAAAAGCATTTATTTTAAGGGTACCTATTGTAGTTGGAGTTATTGTGCATCCGTTGCTTGAGTTAAGAGTTAATGGAGTGCCATCAATATCTGCCGTTATTTTTGTAGCTTTAACATTATCAGTTGCAGAAATTGTTATGTTAAATGGCTGACCAACTGCAACGGTATTAAGTGAAGATGATATAGAGACATTAGGGGATGAAGTATCTAATGTAACGGCTATAATTTTCTCTGCGATACTTATATTGCCAGCTGTATCATAAACACTTGCGGTAATAGAGATGTTACCGACTTTATCTGGAGTTATGGTAAAGCTTCTGGATGCATCAAGAGCTACAGGTACACCATCCATATTTGTTTCTACTTTTGTTACACCTACATCATCAGAAGCATTTACAGTCAGTCTTAATGCCTGATTTACTGATATAGTTGATGTGGCAGGGGAAATAGAAACCACTGGAGCTACATCAGATACAACTTTAAAAATCTTATCTGCTGAAGCAAAGTTTCCAGCAGCATCATAAACTTCAATATGTACTTTTATTTCGCCAACCGTATCGGCATTGTAAATACAAATCCCTTTTGTATCAAAATATGCAGGTTTATCGTTAATTGTTGCTTTTGTATATGCAACTCCAATATTGTCTGACATGTTTGCAGTTATTACAACATCTTGATTTTGGATAGCTTGGGATCTACTAAATGATAAGCTCACGGTTGGTTTTATCTTATCTTCCTTTGGCAAGTTAATTTCCCCAAGAGATCTAGTGGATACAAGTGCAGTTGAGGGTTTGCTACAAGAACCTTCTTTGTCGGTTGCGACCAACACAAATAGATAATCGTTATTAAGCTCTAGAGTATGAGGGAACTCACTGTAAGTCCAGTTTTCATCTTTGATATTCTTCCACTTATATTCTTTTTTTACTATGCCATCTTCTGGCTCTCCTAAATGGTCCAAATCATAAGCTGTTTCGGAAACAATAACTTTTGCTAAGGTTTTATCATCATTCAATCCAGCATTGACAATAATACTAGCTTCTGGCGCGCGGTGTATTGAGATGTACTTTCTTGATTGATTTTCATCAGACCATTTTCTGTATTCACGCAGTTGATCATTTGAGCCCACGGGGTTGTCCTGGCATTTAAGGGTAATGGTATAGTCCCCGATCTTATCAAGAAATGTGATTGGTTGGGATGATCCATAAACAGAACTGTATACTGAATCAAATACTGACATTTCTTTATTGTTGCTATAGACATTAGGATTATGAGAATATGTCCAATGTTCAGCATATTGAGGATCATTTTCCTTATCTGAATATGATTTGTTATATAAGATTTCTTCGCCTTTTTCCAAATATGTACTTATTGAGTAGTCTCTTCCTTTGAACTTATTTAAAACGTATTCAGAAAGACCATCCATAGCTTTGCCAATATCACTGTTAGATGAAAAGAAACCACTTCCCGTACCTCTAATTACTGATTCATACTGGGACTTGTTTATATCGTTGCCCAGAGCATATAGGTCAATTGAATTACGTAAAAGCTTTGAAGATACTTGTGCAATTTTTTCGTCAGAAATCAGCTCATATAAAGGCTCTTCACTTAGATTTACAAGAACTTTTTCTGCCTGGCTTCTCCATTTATACTCATCGAGCGCTTCAGTTAGGCTTTTACCTACAACCGTAGACATCTGAATATTCTTAAATGTAAAGTAGGACATTTGAGAACAACTGTGATTTGCATGGCTGACAATAGGTCCAAAGCCTGAACCGTATTCAGTATTTGGAAGCTTAAAGTTGTCAATAATAAGTGATCCATTGTCCCAAAGTGAAATGCTTTGAGTATCGATTACAATCTTCCAAGAGTGATTTGCATAAACATCACCAATACTATATGTCGCAAGTTTTTTTCCTGCCTCCTCAACAAGTTCATACTTACCATCTAAAAATTGAGTTAGATTGATTCCTTGAATTTCATCAAGCTTTAATCCGCTCGCAGTAATCAATATACAATATCCCTTAAGAATGTTGTTTTCTATTGATGCATTAAAGAGGAATCCACCGCCCTCAATACTATGCCAATTTGTAGTGTCTCTCTTAATATCAAAAGTAAATGTCTTTTGAGTCTTATTTTTATCAGGAACAAATAATATATCCTTAAGTGCTTTTACTGTATATCCCACCATCTGTATGTCTTTACCATTAAATAAAATATGTTTGGGCATTGGGTTTGGCCATGCTGGATTGGCATATGAATCAACATAATTGTAATGATCATATTCCTGCCAATCAAAGGTATTGCTTGTAGTATAAGTCTGGGTTGATATTGATGATATCCTTGTGTCTATACCTTCGTATATTGCTTTTTGCTGAGTTTCCTTAATTTTCTGGCTGAAAGCATCCAACTTATCTTCATCTGCTTTTCCTACAGTAAATACCATATCAAGCTTTTTGGTTTTCTCAATTGAAAAATCAGCTATTGGTGCGGTATTATCTACTACAAATATTTTTTCGGTATAAAGTTTTGTCTTAGTATCCGCCTTCTCATAGTCTTTAGCCTTTGAATAATCGGAGTTTTCAGAAACTTCTAATTCAACCAGATATTTTCCTAACTTAGATGTTTTATATACTGGATTGGTTAGGTTTGCATTACTAATAGTTTCCCACTCTTCATCTTCAAAACTACCATCATTATTGTCATCATGCTTAACTTTCCAAATTCTTTGGCGTATTTCTTTACCAGTTGAAGATATAGACATGTCCTTAAGTATTACATATGCCATATTATCTTTTGCAGGGTCTCTATAATATATACTATCAACCTTGAAATCGGCAGATGGTATGCTCAATATAGGCGCGAGTATTGAATTGTAAACTACTGTATTTGTTGGTACTGGTGTTACGTAAGATACTGGAATGGATGTAGGAGTGTTTGTCGATGTTGGCGTTGAAACAACCGCACCAGGGATTGGTTTTTCAGTTTCTATAATAATATTCAGCTTTTTAAGTATGACATCAAGCATCTTCACTGCTTCGGCTCTTGATGTCAGCTTTGTAGGACGAAAAGTCCCATCAGTATAACCTCTAACAATCTCATGAGATGCAAGTGCCTTAATGCTATAAGCTGACCAATCAGAAAATATACTCTCATCTTTAAAATTTATAAGGACTTCACCTTGAAATGGGTCTACTTTAAGTAATCTTTGAACGAACACAGCAACTTCCTGCCTGCTCATTTCCTTATATGGTTTGAATGTACCATTTGAATAACCCTCTATGTATTTTTCCTTAACTGATGCTGATACTTCCCTGTAAAACCAGTCTTTTTTAGAGACATCGCTAAAAGAATACTCTGCATTCTCATCAACTTTGTCCAAAATTCTTATGACCATAGCAGTAAATTCAGCTCTTGTAATAAGCTTATCAGGCTTAAAAAATCCATCCTCATAACCTTTTACCCAGTTTTTTCTTAGAAATTTCTCAATAATAGACTTACACCAGTGATTTTTTATGTCAGGAAATGTTTGTGCGAGTTGTTTTGTTGATTGGGAATCTCCCACTTGCGCTGCATCCACATGTATACTTCCGCATACAAAAAACACAACCAGAATAATAGACAAAAGTCTGATACCAAAGGACCACTTCATATTAATTTTTCCCCCTATGTTTTATATTAAATGATGTAAGTTGTTAGGAATGATTAAACCATTACTTCCAGTTCTGTAACTCGTTGTTAGAAATTATGGGAACCATAATTTCCTAGACATCAAGAAAAGTGAACGCTTAAGAGAAGACTTTTCGGAAGGTACTTTAACATCCCTTTATGTAAAACTTATTTATATTTATAGTATAATTATACTTTTTTAATTTTGAAAATGTCAACATATATATTCAACTTTATATTGTTGTTTGTAAGCAACAATATAAAAAATAAAAAACCACATAAAAGAAAATTTCATATACGAATATTTTTAGTATATTAAATACAATTAATCTTTTACATTTATCTATCGCAAAATTCCGTTAAAGCGTTCAGTATTTTGTTCTGCTAAATGTAAGATTAATAATGTATTTAATATAGAAGGAATATCAATTCATTTTATTAATTTTATTAGGAGGAAGATGTATGAAGAGAATCGCATTAATTTTGCTTTTAACGTTTTTAACCACAACTGTTTGCTACAACTTCTCAAGTTCATTTGCTGCAGACGCACAATATCCTGGGTTTAAAGTAACTGGCAGGTTCCTTTACGACAAGGATGGAGAAAAAACAATTCTTTATGGAATCAACAAAATGGTAATATGGATGGACATTGATGGGGTTCCATCTTATGAAGAGATAGCTAAAACAGGTGCCAATTGTGTAAGAATTGTATGGGGTATAGATGGTGCACCAGAAAAGCTCGATAAAGCTATTTATAATTGTCGTCTGAATAATATGATTCCTATAATTGAATGTCATGATGCTACTGGTGATTGGTCCAAGCTTCAAAAAGTTGTTGATTATTGGGTAAGTCCCGAAGTGGTACAGGTGCTTAAAAAGCATCAGGAGTATCTTATTGTAAATATAGCAAATGAATGCGGACAAACCGTGTCAGATGAGGACTTCAAATCAGGCTATTCGCTTGCAGTAAGTCGAATGAGAACAGCTGGGATACATGTTCCTCTTATGATAGATGCTCCAAACTATGGACAGGGAATTAATTCACTTCAGGCAAATGGTCCTTATCTCACACAAAATGACCCAGACCATAATCTATTGTTTTCAGTTCATATGTGGTGGCCTTATATGTGGGGACATTCAGATCAAGAAGTAAAAGATGAGATTAAACAGTCTGTAGATATGAACCTTCCTTTAGTTGTAGGCGAGTTTGGACATCAATGGGATGAGACTGCAAACGGAGCGATACCATATAAAACTATTATTGAACAGTGTCATTTGAATGAGGTGGGTTATATACCTTGGGAATGGGGACCTGGAAATAATCCTCAGACATTTCTTGATATGACAACAGACAGTACTTTTGAAACTCTTCAGGGCTGGGGATTGGAAGTTTGTATAGAAGACCCTCACAGCATAAAGAATATCGCTGTTAGACCAGCATCTATGCTTACAAAGTTACCACCACTTCCAACAGCTACACCTTATCCTGCAGGAAACTTGGCTTTGAATAAGACAATCGAGTCTTCATCGGATGAGTCAAAGGAAAACTCAGCAAAGAATGCTGTTGATGGCAATGGTGATACAAGATGGGCTTCAGTTTCGGGAATGAATAATGCTGAATATCTTAAGGTTGATCTTGGTTCAGTTTGTGATATTAATAGAGTTGTTTTGTATTGGGAAGATGCTTATGCGACACAATACAAGATTCTTACCTCAACCGATGGGACCACTTGGACTACAGCACACCAGCAGTATAACGGAAAAGGTAAGGCTGAAGAAATTAAACTTGATAAAACGTATAGTGCTAGATATATGAAGCTAGAATGCAGCCAGAAGTTTAATTCACAATGGGGATTCTCACTGTGGGAGATGTTGGTGTATGGTCCTAATACAGTTATTTCAACGCCGACACAACATGTTTCAGCAACCCCAACATATACAGCTCAAACAGGAAAGACCATATCAGGATATATCAGACCTGATTTTGATACAACTACTTCAGCTTCATCTGTTAAAGAAGGATTCAAAGTTGAATTAGGAACACTCTCAGCAATAACTGATAAGAATGGAGCATTCGTAATAGATAATGTACCTTCAGAAACATTTGCTCCAATGACATTGAAAGTATCTAAAGATGGCTATCTTGCAAGACAAATCATTGGAGTAAGTGGGGGAGACAGGATAGGAAGTAGCTCATCTCCTTTGGAAATTTGGGCAGGAGATATTTCATCAAATGCAGCTCAAGATGGATCAATAAATATGTCTGATGTTATGACAATTGCAAAGTGTTTTGGTGCTGTATCTGCTGACTCAAGGTATATTGAAGCCTGTGATCTTAATAAAGACAATGCAGTCAATATGGCAGATGTAATAATTCTTGCAAAGCATTTTAATAAAATCACAAGTGATTATCCTGAATATGTAAGATGATATATAGTGGATTTGATACTTGGTTTTGAAGAATTATTTCGTAGTGCAAGAAAAGAAGTTTGGGGTTAGCTAATAAGAGTTAATCCCAAACTTCTTTTTTGATGTCTTCATTCTATAAATTTAAAAAAAAATTATAAAATTGCGAACTTAAAAAATTACTTTGACCGAATATCTAATATGAAAATGTATTATCAGATAAAAAGTAGTATAAAGCTTTTCCTTCCTAATAATTGAGCCTCCTCTTTATGAGGGGGAAATTTTTTTGGAATCACCTAAATTATGATGCCTTCCAAAATTAATTAACATCAATTAAAATATAGGTAGCATCCTTCCTGCCAAGCTCGGTATCAATTTCACTAATCTCAACTTTATAATTTGAGTGTCGTATATATCTGTTTGGATAATTAAATGATTGAAAAGATACAAGATTCTTATCAGCCAAACCAGGAACTTTTTTAAAGGTTCCGCAATCCTTATAGCTTTTTGAATCAGTAAATTTTCTTAGAACAATCTTAAAGTTTTCATGTACCAAGTAACATCCAGGAAAATTCTTTGACTCAAATGAAACACAGGTAGGGTCAGAGAGACCAGGTACTATACGATAAATAGAGTCATCGTCTGGAGTTACATAGCTTGAAAGATATCCCTCAAACGATTTGTGTCGAATATAGTAACCACGGAAATTAAATGATTCAAATTTTTTAAAATTTGAATTGGAAACTATGCTCGTCGAAGTGTGCAGTACAAGTGGAGTAGGAGTATTGCTAATAGGTGAATGTAATAACGATGGCGCCTGGGTATCGAAAAACTGAGTAGGCTTTTTGGTAGAATGCTTACTTTTTGTTGGAGTATTTTTATTAGGTGTTGAAGTAGATGTATTTGGTTTAACGTCATCAGTAGATATAACTTTTGGTGTTGATCCATTTGAATTGGTATGGTTGTCTGTAACAGTATTGTCGGTCACAATATTAGTATTTTCAACACTTTTAATGAACTCTTTAACATTTAGAGTTTTGGCATCATCGATGGATATTTTGCCATTCATATTGACTGAATTTTTATATAATATATATCTGCCAGTAGATATTCCTTCCTTTCTCGCTGTATTCCTTTCGCTTGTACTTGCTTTATAGAGATAAACACTTATTTTATTATTCATTTGTAAATTTGCTTTCACAGAGGTCATAAGATTGTCAAGACATTGCTGCTCGGCTTTAAAATCTTTACTAAAGTCATCGTTTTTATTATTTAATGTACTTGATACAAGAACATAGTCCTTTTCGTTAAGATTTGTATTATTATTCTTTTTAATTTCTTTTAAAATGCTGGTAATAGCTGTAGATACACTAAATTTCTCTACATTTATACTTTTATAAATAAGCTTTGCATCATCGTTTAATGGAATCAACTTTATAACATTACCTACGTTATCAATTTCCATCTCAACACTAGGATTTATATCAACGTCGACATATGCAAATACTTTTGGATCGTTAATTATAGTTCCTTTATTTTTAGTTAAATACATGTTGTTTAGAAAGACAGCAGAAACTAATAATATTGCTATACAAGCAGCGACTGACATAAGTTTTGTAAAAAGCTTTTTGTTGTTAATAATTACACTTTTTGAAAAGGCGATTTCTTTTCCTACATAAAGTGTAGGAGTCCTGCTTATATAAAAACATTCAAAATCACCTGTAGAAATCAATGCTTTTTTTGAGGTTAAGGCTATTACGATGCCTTTATATTCCATGATTTATCACTCCTTTAAATCGGATATATTTGTGGATTATCCCTATGTTATAAAAGTAACTGGTTTAAATATGATTTAAAATTCACATAATCGTTTTCGTATATTAAACACAAACATATTATAAACTCCCTGTTTCTTTCTACTGTCTTTGGATGAACGTCTATAATTTTACTAAGTTCATTCATCTTGAAGTACTTTTTGGTTTTTAATATGGTATAAATTTCCTTGTTTTCGATAATTGTTCTAGCTATTTTTTTACACATCTGCTTTGAGTCTTTATGCTTTGGCATATATTTTGGCAAATTTTTTATATTAAGATTAAAATATTGCAGCTGCTTTGAAAAGTGGTTTAATTCATAAATGATCTCATAACCAGCGGGATCACTTTCGTTACTAGACATATATACTTTTTCTTCAAAATCACTATTGTCATCGGCTTTGAAAGATGAAAACGGAATTTCATTTTTATTAATTGATGAAATATGTCTAAAATAATCTATCATTCTACTTTTTATCACCATTTGGGCATATCCAAGAAACCCTTTACCTTTTGTAATGTCAAACTTCTCAATGGCTTCATCAAAAGCCATAAGTCCAATGCTATACTCATCGCTATTCTTTATATCAAGTATTTTTGAAGAGTAGAAGCTAGAAATCACTTTTAATATAAATGGTATATAATCTTCTATAAATTTTTCTTTAAGCTGCTTATCTCCATTCTTGATCCTTTCAACAATTCGGGTAGCTGTTTCACCAGTATAATTTATGATGGTTGAAATAAATAGCATAGTCATCTTCCCTTAATAATAGTATTTATAAAATATACTTAAACCTCTTAAAAGAGACAAAATACAATACAATATAATAGTACACTCATATTATACATACGGGTATATATTTTTTTTGTGTTCGGTATTTCATAATTTATTTCGGGATAATAATACAATAAGATAAGTGTTTTTTGAGCCATTTCGGCATAATGTGATTGTAAAAAAATAACTGGTCAACTGGAGATTTTAACTTGTCGTAAGAAATTATAGTGTCTATAACTATCAATGTAATATATTTAAAATTCAACAGACACCATAATTTCCTAGACATAAAATAAATGGTCTAAAGAATTAATCTACATAACAGGCAAATAGTTGCCGTCTGTCTTCTGTTCGCTTTGCGTTAATATCTGCATAATTCTTTCTTCCTCGGGTTTTTGATTAGTTTCTTCAGCTAGTTTTCTTGCTTTACGCAAAAGATCCATAAGGCTGTTATGTGAAAAAGTGCCTTTTTGTCCCATAAGGGAAAGTCTTACGTCTCGGATTTCTCTTGCGAATACGGGGTATTTCGAACAAGCTTCACTTTCTGCTTCGGCTAAGTGGCCAATTGCAAGCCATACATGAATTGGATATCCTAATACTGATTCAAGTGTCAAAACTATAGCTTGTGAAATATGTTTTGAAACACAAAATAAACATGATTTTCTCATAATAATTTCTCCCTATATTTAGAAAACCAATTTGTAGAGTTATTACATTTGGATTTCTATTAGTATATGTTTTATTCTTCTACAAATAAAACTTTATATTCGCAAGTAGATATATTTATAAGATGTATTAAGAAGAAAAAGTTAGCATTTTGAATTGGTTAAAAAAAATGTGGTGCGAAATACACCACATTTTTCATATATTAAAATATCATTTCTTATTATAAACTATAGACATAACCAAACAATTTAGCAATTGCAAGGACATCCGCCATATTAACCGCACCATCCTTATTGATGTCTTCTATAACAGCTCCAGTTATTGTGAATGGTGTATTTGTGGGAGGTGCAGGAGTTGGAATCATAGGAGTTGGAGTTGGCTGTACAGGTATTTTACTACCAAATGCGTCCAGATAGTTTGTAACCCACGCTAAGGATGCATTATAAGTCACATTTACATCATTTATACCCCAAGCCTCGACATCATCAAGGTAATGTTTCTGTGGAGGGGGTCTTAAAATGTGGAGATCAGTTGGAACTTCATCAACATATCCACCTGAGAATGGACCTCCTACTAAAAACCCTGGAGGTACTGATGGATATAAGAAATCAAACTGTGGACAGAAAAACAGGTGATTTGGATTTTTTACAGGATTTTCGCCGTAGCCTGATACATATACTTGATTTAATGGATTGCGTCCCATTAAGTAGTCCATAGACTCAGTTAAGCCATTAATATATTTTACATCCTTGCTTAGATCGTAAGCATAAGCCATTAATAGCGCTTCATTAATTACGTAGGCATTTGAACTACGGGGATAACCATTTTCTACTATCTCACTAATACCGCCATACTTATTAACAAAGGTTGTTATAGCAAAAGGTATACCGTAACTCTCATTATTTTGGATTTTTATAAAGGTGTCAGCAGCATTTTTTATTTCATCTTTTACATTAGGAAATTCTGATGACTTATGAAGGGAAAGAGTAAGAGTCCCCAATCCTGATGTAGAACATCTATCAAAACATCCCTGCATACCATTAAATTCTCCAGTTAAAACGACAGGCATTTTTTCACTATCTTTATACCCCTTTATATCGTTGAGATATCGAGATTCTCCAGTTGTTACATATAGCTCGCAAGCTGCCCAATAAAAATCATCCTCAACATAATTATCCCCATAAGTAAAACTTCCAAGTTCATCACCATAGGGTGCAAATATTGCTGGATTTTCCAAAGCTGATTTATAAGCCGTCTTGGATGCAACAAGGCATCTTTGTGAAAACTCAGGATCAATATCCTTCCATATTCGTGCTGACTGTGCCGCACATGCAGTAAGATTTAGTGTAGCACTTGTTGATGGGGGATAATAAATGCGTTTTTCGATATCCTGATCAGGTCTTGTTCCTAATTCGGGCTTCTTCTCATCAGTTAGCTTGTGTATAACCATGCCTGCCCTATCAAAGCCTTCAGGTATCTGCATTTTCAACATCCATTCCATTTCGTATCGTGCTTCATCCAATAAATCGTTTATTTTATTTCCGATTTCAGGGATATTTAACTTATTATCTTCAAAAGCATTCTCTATAGCATTTATTTTTGAATACTCATACTGGTTCTGTAGTAACCACAATGCAAGACCACCGTTTACAACATACTTGCCATAATCTCCAGTATCATACCAACCACCTGTGCCGTTAATAGTCTCAGGTCCAATGTAATTTCTTCCAGTAGCAAGAGAAGCATTGTCGTTTGGGTGACCAGCAGGGCGAGCCCATTTGCTATTTACACAGTATGGCATTTTTATCTCAACACCGCTTCTTGCATGATAAAAATACTTAAGTGCGTCATATTTCATATTTGAATACATATCAGTCCCAATATCAAATGGTATACTTTGAGAATCTCCCACAGATAAGTAGTAATCCTTGCCTGGTGTTGTAAAACTTGAAAAATCTATTATTTGTACTATTTCACCCGCTGCAATATCTCTGCCGAAAGGAATAGTATTGCCTGATGCAACTACAACACCATTGTTGTTATTTAAAGTCCATTCAACCGAATCAAAAGACCTGTATAATTTATTAAAAGTTGCTTTTTTGGTGCTATTCGGGAAATATCCAAGTTGATTTATTCGGATATCCCTTGTAGGCGTAGGTGTACCGCATGGGGATGGCACATAATCATGATCATCAAGCGACATGGATATAAAACTTATATTAACTGGTGTCGAACCTGTCAACTCTCCACCTAGATAGAATGCAAACTCAGCATTATCACAGTCTTTATTTGCTTTAAATGTATCAATGACATTAAGTGTTTTCCCTGCTGTTAAAGAATATGGTTTTTGGTTGTTATTCCATACTTCACCATAAGGCGCTCCTTGATCGCCGATTTTTGCATAGATCCTAGTATCTTTATCTGAAGTTACTGAGAATTCTACGGTATATGTATGACTTCTTTTTATTGAGAACTCTAGATGTTTAATTTGAACATCCCAATTATTCGCGCCCCCATTTTGAATGGACACTATGTAGTTATCATTATTAACATACGAACGAGAGTTTTGTTCATCACTTTCACATATATGCCATGGCAAGCTTACACCTGATTCAAAATCTCTGGTCTGTAGCATTTCTTGGCCATTGCAGGTTATACCTCCTGCGATCAAAACCAGTAAGGATGTCGCTAATACTGCCAACTTTTTCTTCATACTTAAGCCTCCCCTTTAATTATCATCTTTTTATAATCTATTTTTAAAGCTTTCGCAATTTATGTAATGTAAAATTATACAATTATTATATCCTACAGCATTTGTAATAGCAACGGATTTAACAGTGGTCATAGAAAAACATGACTAAGGCAAAGTGTGGTGATTCCAAAAAAATCACTTCCTCTATAACCTTGTTACAGAGAAAGTGATATTTCAACTATGCAATAAATTATTATTCGATTACTCCTAAAAATTAGTAGTTCTCGTTTCTTACTTCAAAGAAACTTTTTGGGTGTGCACAAACAGGACAGATTTCTGGAGATTTCTTTCCCATCACAAGATGCCCACAGTTACGGCATTCCCACATAGTTTCTTCAGCTTTTTCAAAAACCTTTTGCATTTCTATATTTTTGAGAAGTGCACGATATCTTTCTTCATGAGCTTTCTCAATCTCTGCAACCATTCTAAACTGCTCAGCAAGAGAAGTAAAGCCTTCTGCTTCAGCATCCTTTGCAAAGGTTTCGTACATATCAGTCCATTCGTAGTTTTCTCCTTCAGCGGCATGAAGGAGATTTGCAGATGTGTCGCCAAGCTCGCCAAGAGCTTTAAACCACAATTTGGCGTGTTCTTTTTCGTTTTCAGCTGTCTTTGTAAAAATTTCGGCTATTTGTTCATATCCTTCTTTTTTTGCTACAGATGCAAAGTAAGTATATTTGTTCCTTGCCTGTGATTCGCCTGCAAATGCTGCTTTTAAATTAGCTTCCGTTTTTGTACCGTTTAGATTCATTGTTGTTTCTCCTGTTTCATCTTGTATTTTTGAAAAATCAATCTCTCCATGTTTACAAATTGGGCATATATAATCTGATGGCAAAACTTCTCCTTCATATACATAACCACAAATATTACAACGCCAACCTTTTTTTGTTTCTTGTGTTGGTTTGGGTTTTATATGCTTATGATAATAAGTATAAGTTACTGTTTCGTCATTGTTTATCAATTTAGCATCAACTACTTCTGCTTTAAACATTGAATGCGTTCCAAAATCGGTAACTTCAACAACATTACAATATAGATATGAGTTTGTAAACTTAGACAGGTAAACAAGTCCACTTTCGCTAATTAATGCATCTTCGAAATTTGAAATTTTATCTGCATCTCTGCCAGATTGAAAACCAAAACGCTCAAAAATATCAAATGGGGTATCCTTTGTCAAAATAGAAATATTGAATTCTTTGGTTTTTAAAATCATATCATGAGTAAAGTTTTCTTTGCTTACACCAACAGCAATTAGAAGAGGATTACTTGTAACTTGCATTACTGTATTAATAATGCATCCGTTATTCTTATCGCCATCCTTTGTTGTTAAAACATACAAACCGTATCCAATATTAAAAAGGGCTTTGCTATCCATTGCATTTCCTCCATGCCTTTACTTTGCTTATTATTCTATTTCTGTTTTCCAGAGACCATGAAGGTTACAATAAGCATAAACCGCAACTGGATTATCATCTACAAAACTGAAGGTTGTTTTAGGTGCATTGCCAATCTTAAAACATTTCCTTTGGCCGCCGCATTCAGTTTCTACATAAGCAAAATCGATATGATGTGCTTCTTCCATTGGGTGAAGGGTGCTACCGATTGCTACTTCAATTTTGTCACCTGACTTAGTAACAACTGGTAAATGCTTTTCAACCGATGCTTCCGTTGTGTTAGCAATAAGTTCTGTCATGCTTTCACCACAACAAACCATTGGAACACCTTTGTTATCAATAATACCAATCAGATTGCCACAATGCTTACAGATAAAGAATTTTTGTTTGCCTGACATAGTTATTCCTCCTAAGAATTAGTAGTTTTCATTTCTTACTTCAAAGAAACTCTTTGGGTGTGCACAAACAGGACAGATTTCTGGAGATTTCTTACCCATAACAAGATGTCCGCAGTTACGGCATTCCCACATAGTTTCTTCAGCTTTTTCAAAAACCTTTTGCATTTCGATGTTTTTAAGAAGTGCACGATATCTTTCTTCATGTGCTTTTTCAATTTTTCCAACCATTCTAAACTGCGCCGCAAGAGCTGTAAAGCCTTCTGCTTCAGCATCCTTTGCAAAGTTTTCATACATATCGGTCCATTCGTAGTTTTCACCTTCAGCGGCATGAAGAAGATTAGCAGATGTGTCCCCAAGCTCTCCAAGAGCCTTAAACCATAATTTAGCGTGTTCTTTTTCATTTTCAGCTGTCTTTGTAAAAATCTCAGCTATTTGTTCATATCCTTCCTTTTTTGCTACGGATGCAAAGTAAGTGTATTTGTTCCTTGCCTGTGATTCGCCTGCAAATGCTGCTTTTAAATTAGCTTCTGTTTTTGTACCTTTTAAATTCATTATTAGTTCTCCTCCTGTTTCGTATTTGTATTTGTAAAACAATTATCACAATTTCACTTGCATATATTTTACCACAAATATTACAATGAAAACCTTTTTTATTTCAATTTATATTAGGCGATTTCAAAAATTTCCTTATTCAATTTATAATGGCGAAATGTACTAAAATCAATATTTTTGAAATCGCCAGTTGACCAGTTATTTTTTTGGAATCACCTTAATTGTTAATTACGTAAGTTTTGTCATAGCAGTAGATTGAGATTGGATAACCATAAAGTCAGGGAAATGAATGATATTGTCCATATGACACTGATGATGCAGACAAACCAGTTCTTCTTAAATAGAGAGAAATATATGGCAGATACGGTTGTCATGCCTCCCGTAATAAACATCATACGTCCACAGTTTCTAAGCATAATGAAAAATTCAGCAGCACTAGCGTATTCGAGCCTGTCGATGAATACATATGTATGGAACAGTGTAAATACAAGTGCACCGAAAGAAAGGATTCCTGGAATGCTCATTGCTATTTTCAAAGACTTTCTTTTGCGGATGCTGTTCACAAGCTGGATGATGGACATAATGAATATCATTAAACAGGTCAGTGTATAGAACGATATCATGGATGCCTGAAACCCTAGGTTATCGTACCAGGGAATACGGAGGAAAGAAAAACATTCGCTGGTTACTAGAAAGGAATGGCCATTTTTCTTCATGAATTTGAAATAGCCGAGTTCAGGATGAAAATAGGCGTTTTTACCGACATGCTGAAGCTTTTTAGCATTAAAGGAGAATCCAGTGGACGGGTTACCTTTAATCTGGATAGTGGTTGTCAGATTAAAGATTTTTTCGGTACTTGTGTGGCTGGATATCGTGGAGGTATAGTAACCGCTGATGTCCTGAGAATCAGTACCGTTGTAAGGTTTATTGTACCTGCTAATGTCTTCTGGTCCATACAGAAGGGAAGAGACACTGCTGATGATCTCGTGCATATCTGCTTGAGTATTGAACGAAACAAATACACCCAGCCTTTCAGACGGGCATAACAAGACAACTGTTGAAAAATTCTGTGTTCCACCTTCATGTGAGTAAATGTAGTGCCCATTCCACAAACACCTTCCCCAGCAGTATCCAATACCATCGAACTCCTCGTCCAGTGTGTACTGACGCTTGAACAATTCCTGCCTTGAGACTTTTGAGAGGGCTGGAGTGTCATTGAAGGAGAGCAGGAAGTTCATGTATTTGCCCATGTCATCGGCTGTGGAGGTGATAGAACCGCAAGGGTAGAACTGAACCAGACTTTCTTCGCGCTCTGTTCCGTCGTTGTTGTAGCCTTTGGACACAATTGGAGCTTTTGGTCTTAAGACATTGTATGTAGAGTTGTTCATCGATAGCAGCTTGAATATACTTTGATTCGCGTATTCAACGAAATCCTTACCTGTTATGTTTTGGATAACATATCCAGCAAGTGTTATTCCATAATTGGAATAGGCAAAGACCTCTCCTGGCTGATAGACCTGCTTAGGTGTATACTTGATCAGTGTGTCATACAAAGGGAGAAGGCTTTCGTTTGGTCGGAAAAACAAGCCTGAGCTGATTTCTTCAAAACCAGCAGTATGTGTCAGAAGCTGACGCATGGTGACAGGATACTGTAGCGAGGGCGAATTATTGCCGAGGTACTGGCTTATGGGCGCATACATTTGCAATCGGCCCTTTTCTACCAATTGCATTGCAGCTAGCGCCACGAACGTTTTGGATACAGAGCCAATACGGAACCCAGTATCTGAATCAGCATGGATGTTGTTTTCTTCGTCAGCGAAGCCATAGCCCTTGCTTATCAGTACGTGACCATCATGAACAACTGTCACGGCAGCGCCCTTGACCTTCTTGTCTGAGATTTTTTCTTCTACATAGGCATCAACCATTTTTGTAACCTCTGTACCTTTACTTGCGTCTGTCATTGTTTTTGCGGCAAAAGAGCAACTATACATCAGTGCTGAAAATATCATGGCAGATGCCAATGTGACGGCGAGTAGTGGACTGGAAAGCAATGTTTTTTTCAATTCTATTTGACCTCTTTTCGGGTAATATTAACGTATTCATTAATATAAACGATAAAAATTCACTTACCCCTGCCAATTTAATAGAAATTATTTTGAGCTTATTTTCAACATACATTAAATACGATTAATCTTTTACATTTATCTAACTTTATCTAACTGCTAAATGTAAGATTAATAATGTATTAAATATACATAAAGCAAAAGGTTTGTATAATTGTGGCATCGATTAATAAAGACACATATAATAAAATAAATGACGTATATAATTGACATTGTGTAATACATGTGGTAATATATGTACATGGAGGTGATTATATGGGACGAAATATTCCAATAAAAGTTGCTCGTGCACAACTTGATATGACACAAAAAGAACTCGCAGAAAAAGTTGGAATTTCCCGACAAACGATGAATGCCATTGAACAAGGAGAATATAATCCTACAATTAAATTATGTAGAGCAATCTGTAAAGCGTTAGGTAAAAAACTTGATGATTTATTCTGGGAGGAGGAAGATGATGATGAATAAAAGAAAAAGTAATTTGGATGAAATGCAAGAACAAAAGCTTTTAAAAATTGAACACAATGTAGCCTGGTTTGCTTTTTGGGGATTACTAGTTGCTATAATTATACAAATGGTGATTGGCGGAGAAGATTTTATTCGTAATATTGCAGGAGAATGGATTTTGTTTATGAGTCTTTGTTTGTACTTAGGTGTGGCGTGTGTGAAAAATGGTATATGGGACAGAAAGTTGAAACCGAACTTAAAAACAAATATAATTGTAAGTCTGGTTTCAGGTGCTATTTTTGGTCTAGTGTTATTTGTTTCAACATATTTGAGGGGTCACGATTTGTTGGTCTCAGCTGCTTTTTGGGGAATTGTTTTTGTTATAACTTTCATTTTAACAATAATTGCACTATCTATTACTACATTAATTTACAAGAGAAGATTAAAAAAGATTGAAGAGGGAAATGAATCATGATTGAACCTTGAAAACGTCACCGTGACAAAACCTGAAATAGCAGAGCAAAGTACCGAACGCTTTAACTGGATTTTGATCTGCTAAATGTAAAAGATTAATTGTATTTAATTGGTGTAATTGTTTCCCCATTAGGAACTCTAACACCATTTCTTAATGTATCACCACCACCCCCTAGGAATATTGGATTCTTTAATATCTCGAAAAAATAAAGGGAGTCCTTCCGCTAACAAAAGTATTATATTAGGATTTTGTCTTTGGTGATGTATTAAGATCCATTGGTTTCTCATAATTACTGCTTATTTATATACTCCTCTATAATTTTCAGGTAATAATTCTGCTATTTTCTTCATTATGAATTCTATTGCAAAGTCTTCAAATTCTTTTTTATCTTGATCTTTTGATATCTTGGGAAGTTCAAATTGTTTTCCAATATTGATATAAACATCTGCATAATTAAAGGATTCCGAACTCATATCTCCTTCTTTATTTATTGGCAGCAGTTTTTCTGACCCATATAATCCAACGGGTACAATGGGAGCTCCAGTCAGCCTTGCAATAAGAAGTATTCCTTTGGTTGCTTCTATCAAACTACCAACTCTACTTCTAGTTCCTTCTGGGAATATTAATAAACTTTCCCCTTCCTTAACAAGCGTAACGATTTTCTTAAGACCTTCTTTATCAGCAGAATTAGGTTTTATATTAGTTGTCTTAACTACATTAACTCCGATATTTGTAACAGCATTGTTTGACAGCTTTTCACCTGCTACAAAAGTTGGATCAACCTCTTTTAAAGCTTTGTCTAAAACTAACCCATCAGAATTGCTTAAATGATTGCATACAAAAATAGTTGGTGTTTTTATCCTCTTTAAGCTGTCGCCACCCTCTATGTGCAAAGTGGCATATTTTTTTAAGTATCTATCAACAATTTTTCTAGATAAATATGTGACTAATTTATCTGGTAAAATATTTATAATTTTAGCAGTTGTAGGTGATATCATTTTTATAACTCCTCCAGCATGTTTCTATAATTGAGATTATATATTGAAACACGCAAACCGTCAAACACTTCTCTAATTGTTTTTTGCAGATTGACCAAATGGTATTTTGAGTAGTCGAAAATTTCAGTTAATATTGATATAATATATTACCGATGTTTACTTATATGTATATTATGCTACGGAAAGAATTTATATATGCGAATGAGAGAAAAATGCTAAGTGAATATTGCAAAATTCAAGAACAAAACAGGAGATGATAAAATGCTTCAATTAAAAGGAATCAAGAAAAGCTATACAACTGGGGACTTTACACAGGTTGCACTAAATAATGTCAGCGTCAATTTTAGAAAAAATGAGTTTGTTGCCATTTTAGGGCAGAGTGGATCTGGTAAGACTACCTGCTTGAATATAGTTGGAGGGCTGGATCATTACGATAGTGGTGATTTGATTATCAATGATAAGTCTACAAAGAACTTTAAAGATTCGGACTGGGATGCTTACCGTAATAATAGCGTTGGTTTTATTTTTCAAAGCTATAATCTCATTACGCATTTAAGTATTATAGATAATGTGGAAATGGGAATGACTCTAAGTGGTGTGCCCTCAGAAGAAAAACATAGGAAAGCTATGGAAGTGCTCGAGAAGGTGGGGCTAAAAGAACATATTCACAAAAGACCAAACCAACTTTCTGGAGGTCAGATGCAGAGAGTTGCTATCGCTCGTGCCCTTGCAAATGATCCAGATATTATTTTAGCCGATGAACCAACAGGAGCGCTAGATACCACTACGAGCGAGCAAATCATGGATCTAATTAAAACAATTGCTGATGATAAACTAGTAATAATGGTTACACACAATCCTGAGCTTGCAGAGAGATATGCAGACCGTATTGTAAAATTTAAGGATGGTCAAATAATAGATGACAGTAACCCTTATAAAAGTTTAAAGGAGGACAGTGGCTATTCGCTCAAAAAGACTAGCATGAGCTTCGCTACGGCGCTTAAACTATCTGGTAAGAATATTGCAACAAAAAAATGGAGAACAGCACTTACCGCTTTCGCATCTAGTATTGGAATTATTGGTATTGCCTTGATTTTAAGCCTGTCTTCTGGTTTCCAAAAGCAAATTGACGATTTCCAAAAGGACGCTTTATCAGAATTTCCAATTATTATTTCTCAGACTTCCATGAATACGGATGAAGAAAGCCTAAAGGAAATGCGTGGTGAAATGGAAGCAAACATGAAGGGAAAGCGGGAAACAATAAAATCAAGCAAGATTTATCTTTATGATCCTAAGAAAGGAGCCATGGTTCATACAAATATCATTACTGAGGACTATGTTAAATATATCAACAAAATTGATCCTAAGATACTAAACAGTATTGGATATACTCGAATGACTGGAATGAATCTGCTTCGCCAAACTAACGGAAAAGTTTCACCAGTATCCCTTGCGATTGGTATGAATGTCGACAACGAAAGTACTCAGCCTATGGCATCGGGTATGAGTGGTGTGGGATTGTCATCCTATCCAGAACCACTAGATGATGCGTCAGTACCATACTTAGAGAAAAACTATGACCTGCTTGCTGGTCAGTATCCTCAAGATGAAACGGGATTAGTGCTAGTTGTGGATGTCAAAAACCGTGTTGACTATGCGGTGCTGAAAAATATTGGATTTGAAACAGAAAATGTGAAAAGCATAGAATTTAAAGATATAGTTGGAACAGAGTTAAAACTCATTGATAATGATGATTATTATGTAAAAACCGACAGAGGTACTTTTATTCCTGGGACTGATTATAGTAAAATGTACAACTTAAAAGATAATATAACCTTAAAAATTTCAGGAATTGTCCGTTTGAAAGAGGATGTGTCTTATGGAATTGTCGGTAATGGAATTGCCTACAGTGATAAGCTTGTTCAGCGTGTCATAGATAAAGCTTACGATTCTGAAATAGTTAAGGCGCAACGTAACTCAAATAAAAATGTCATTACCATGGAAAGCTTGGATGAGGTTGCCAAAACTAAAGTGTTATCCTATTTAGGCGGAGAATCAGTACCACTGATGATGTATCTTTATCCAACAGACTTTGAAGATAAAGAAGCTGTTTTAAAATATCTTGATAACTATAATAAAGGAAAATCAAAGGAAGACACAATCATTTATACTGACCTTGCAAGCTCAGTAACAGAGATGACTGGAGGTATAATAGATGCCATAACTCTAGTGCTGATTGCCTTTGCAGCAATTTCACTTGTGGTATCTCTAATAATGATTGCAATAATCACCTATATTTCAGTGTTAGAACGTACAAAGGAAATTGGTGTTTTACGTGCACTTGGTGCGAGGAAGAAGGATATTACCCGTGTATTTAATGCTGAAACCTTTATCATTGGTTCTTTGTCGGGTGTTTTAGGCATAAGCATTGCATATCTATTAACTATTCCTGTTAATACTATAATTGAGAATATGACGGAATTGCCGAATGTGGCTCAGTTAAATCCTCTCTATGCTCTGCTATTAGTAGTAATCAGTGTAACGTTGACCTTAATTGGCGGCTTAATCCCTGCTAAAATGGCGGCGAAGAAGGATCCTGTTGAGGCCTTAAGGACTGAATAAAGATTATAACTGAATAAGAATGATAAATACACAGAGCCAAATGGTATTTTTTACTTGGCTCTGTGTATTTATTTTTGCAAAATTTAACTTAAATAATTCATTATATTTTGACATAGATAAATGTAAAAGATTAATTTTATTTAATATAGGTATATCTAAAATATAAAAAAGACAAACTAAACTAAAAATAGGAGGTGTGCTATTGAACCCGAATATTGTGTATTACGAAGAAGATGCATTAAATTACTCGCTTGGAAAAACTCTTCTTGAAAAATATAAGTCAGCTGAATGGGTTAGTATTGAAAATCATAATAATATTCCTGAACTAAGAAACAATCAAAATTGCGAGTTTGCTAGAATGAAGCAGAATCTTGTGATTGGAATCAGAAAGACTCATAAATATGTTCCTAATTCAAAAATATCTGACTTTTTAGTACCATATACATCTTCAGGATGCAGTGCTATGTGTCTTTACTGCTATTTAGTATGTAATTATAATAAATGTTCATATCTGCGGCTCTTCGTGAATAGGGAAAAGATGCTGGACAAACTAATTAAAACGTCAAATGAGAGTAGCTCAGATCTGACGTTTGAGATAGGGAGTAATAGTGACTTGGTTCTTGAAAATACTATTACTGGTAACCTTGAATGGACAATAGAGAATTTTGGGAAGAATGAACAAGGATATATAACACTTCCATCTAAATTTGATATGGTGAGTTCATTATTAAATCTCGAACACAAAGGTAGGACGATAATCAGAATAAGCGTTAATCCGCAGGAAATTATAAAAAAAGTAGAATTTGGTACTTCTTCTCTAGAAAACAGAGTAATAGCATTAAACAGTTTAAAAGAAGCTGGTTACAAAATTGGGATATTAGTAGCTCCTGTTGTTTTACTTGAAAACTGGGAAGTTTTATATAGAGAATTATTTGATATTCTGGCTGAAACATTATCTCAAAAGGTCAAGAATGAGATGTTTTTTGAAGTGATTTTTATGACTTACAGTTATATTCATAGAATGATTAACGCCGAAGCATTCACTAATGCCATTGACTTATATGATAAAAATATAATGACAGGAAGAGGAAGAGGGAAATACTGCTACAATACAATTACAAAGAGCAAAGGAGAAGAATTTTTTAGATTTGAAATTACAAAGCGCTTCCCTAATAACAAAATCATGTACATTGTATAAGTGATATTAAATACATTGGTAATCTTACATTTAGCAGAGCAAAATACCGAACGCTTTAACGGAATTTTGCGATAGATGAATGTAAAAGATTAATTGTATTTAATATAGCCTGTCGTGTTGAAAATATAACTTCCCCTATTTTGTTTTCTGAAGTTCACTTAAGGTTATTCCAAAAAAATAACTGGTCAACTGGCGATTTCAAAAATACTGATTTAAGTAATTTTCCATTTTAGGATTTGAACAAGGAAATTTTTGAAATCGCCTAACTCGTGAACAAACTCTAAAAAGGGGAAGAAATATTTCAATTATGCCTTAATTAAAATTGTATTTGATTTATAATATTATCTATTTTGCTCTTTGCTTTTTCTATAGCTTCAGATTTCTCCGTTTCTGTAGTACCTGTGCCATCTACCAAAAGTTCATCAAATTTGCTTATACCTATAAATTTTATGATATCTTCAACATAATTTAGACCTTTATCAAGAATAGGCTTCAATATCCATGGAATGTTGGCGCCTGAGGATTGAACATAAATAAATGTACGTGGTCTATCATTTAAAATTCCTTCAGGCTTATCCTTATTAAAAGTTATTGTTTTTTCTGATTGAATAACACAATCCATATAATCTTTAAGTATTGCAGGAAATGATAGACTCCACATGGGAGAAGCTACAATATAAACCGATGCAGCTACAAACTGATCACATAGCTTTGACATTTGTTGTACATCTTTCTGTTCTTGAATTGTCAATTTTGAAAGAGCATCTCCGCTTGCTAAAGTGCTGCGGTTGCTAAAATAGCTGTACTTTGGGCGTGGAATATACTCATTATATAAATCTAATTCTTCCAAGCTTAAATCATTGTGTTTTTCCAAAATACTATTTACTAATGCTCGACCTACTATTCTGCTAGAAGATATATCCTCGGGTTTTGAATTTGCAATAATATAAAGCAATTTTTTCATTGTTAATTTCCTCCTTCTAAATTATAAATATTATCTGTATTAGAATTAGGAAATATGCACTTATATTTTTGCTAACAAATTTACAGTTTACAGCGATTGCGAATTACTGCTATGATAGCAGTGTAAGCGTTAAAATAATACAAGGTTGGATATATATGGGAGCAAATAATTTGTTAGAATTTATAAGTTTACTTTGGCCAGACAGAGAAAACTATATGGAGCAAAAAGAGATTATATCAGAAGATGATAGTTAATGATAAATACGATGTAAAGAAATTTTAAAAGATATTTGGTGACACGGTGTCACCAAATATCTTTTTGAATTCTTGACTTGAGTCTGAAGATGCATGTCTTACCAATATAATAATACCTTCTGGTTGTAGTAATCTGAGTAATCGTTTCCTTAAGGTGTTTTTCATAATATTGGCGTATAGCCTTTTGAGTATATGGGTGCAAAAGTGAAATGAAGATATCCTGGTTAAGCTTTTCTTGTGACTCAACTGATGGTTTATATAAACTATTTGCATTAATCTTTGGCAAGTTACCTGAATGATTAGAATGGCTGTAGAAAAAATGCCAATTCGTAGCACATAAGATACTGCGTAAGAAATAGAAGAAATACTATATTTTTATTTATGTGTTCTGGATGCAAAATCCTATGTACTTGATAAAGAGAAAATTACAAAAGACTTGATAAAATATATTGATTTTGTCTACGCTAAAAAAGAGTGTGCTCCTAACTGTTCATTATGATATAATATTTTAAAAGGAGTGTGAAAACGTGGAAGATAAAGCATTTGAATTGCTTACAAAAATTTACTCAGAGATGAAAGACCAGTTTACAGCAGTCAATTCTAGGATTGATAATCTACAAACTGAAGTCAAAACAATAGGTAATCAGGTAGCAAAGTTTGAAAATGAGATTAAGCCCAAAGTAGAGGCAGCAGCTATGGCTATGGCATCAAGTAGAATTATTGTCATAATCCATAACTCGACCAAATCCTTGAGATTTAATATTCATCATCTTCATCACATTCAAAAAAGTATTGATGCAGCTTCAGGTGTGGCTGGATTGAATGTGCAGGTACACATTATAATATTAATCTCAAAGGTATTATCCGTATATTTTATATCCAGGTTACCATTATATTTATAGATAGTTTCACTAATGCTGGAAAGACCGATACCATGTAAGGGTTCACGTTTTGAAGTTTTAATAATATTATCTTCTTTAACTATATTACCGTTAAAATCATTTCTTATCATAAAGACAATATGAGTTCCTACAATTTTAGACATTAACTCAATTTGTTTTTTTGTTCCGATATCAAGTTTATCACAAGCCTCTATTGCGTTCTCCAAGCAGTTTCCTAAAACAACACATAGGTCAAGGGGATATATACCTATATCTTCTGGGATGTTGACATCAACTTTAAAGTCTATGTTTTTGCTGATTGTAAGGCTCATAAAGTATTTTATTATAGAGTCGGCAGCAAAATTGTTACACATTGTTGGTATGTTTTTGGATAGTTCATTCTGATTAAATTGTTCAATATATTTCAATACTTGTTCGTATTTTTTTTCCTGTAGCATTGATTTTATTGCAGAAAGATGATGGTGTACATCATGCTTAAGGATATTAATCTGTTCAAGAGATTCATTTAATTTCTTATAATTTTGTCGTTGAAGCTCAACTTGATTTTCAATTGTATTATAATTATACTTGAGGGTAATCATTTTAGATGAAGAAGATATTCCTGCAAACACGAGAAAATAGCCTAAGCTTATAAATACTAATAATAAGAACATCTCATTTCTGAAATTGTAATTATTAAAACCTCTAAAGGGTATAGAATAAGAATTAATCAGTAATAAAAATGCAATTATCGGGTACAGGGACATTAAATTTATAGTCTTATCAGGGACTATACCAAGTACTTTTTTGTAAGGCTTACCTAGCCCATAATATACTACAGGTAAAAATAAAAGCTGAATACATATTCTAAATATATAGGTCAGGTTTTGAATGGATTTTTCTTCAAAGTTCGTAGTAAATGTACTTATAAGAGAGGTTGTAAGAAAAAGTACAATAGTTGAAAACATCCAGACACTAAACATTGTAAATACCTTTTTTGATACGGATTCTTTAAATATGATTTGAATATATATAATATACATAAATGCAATCATATAAGTTATGTATTTTAAAATAGTAGGTTGCATTATATACTTTTGGGCCAAAGATACAGCACAAATTATTAATAATGTATTTGTGATGTAAGTGGCAAAACAGAATAAAAATGACCTTTTTCTTGTTAGTAAGGCATGTACTACCAGAGTGTTCAAAAGGCAAACTATGGTCGAGAACAATAATGTCATAAATAACCCACCTTATTTGATTCATTTTTTGAAATTTGCCTTATCTAATACAAAATCATAAAATCTTTTCTTAATACTTGCATAATTCCTTTGAGTTATTGGGATTTCAATGCCGTCAATAAGTTTGAAAGAATTATTGCTAACGCTCAAAATATGATCCATGTTTACAAGATAGCTCTTGTGGCAGCGGATAAATCTTTTATCATTTATCGTTGCTTCTATGTCATCAAGCTTTGAAGCAAAAGTAAAGTTGCAATTTTTAATGATATGAATATTCAAAATCTTTGCTGCACTTTCAATAAACAATATATCTTTATAATATACAATTTTGATATTTGAGCCATTCTTAACAAGGAGGCTCTTTTGCTTTTCCCTATCTATGGCTCTCATTACTTTTTCAAAGGCTGAGTTAAATATGGCTTTTGAAATGGGCTTTGTCAAATAGTTAAAGGGAGACACTTCAAAGCTTTTTAAAGCATGCTTGGTGCTTGACGTTGTAAAAATAATTTTGCAATCAAGATCATATTCTCGAATCTGTTTTGCTATGCTTATACCGTTTTTTCCGTCCATATATATATCAAGGAAAATGACATCAAAAGACGTCTTGCCAGTAATGTAGTATTTTACAAGAGCTTCACCATTCTCAAAGTTATTGATATTTATATCATAATCTTCTTCATCACAATAGTCTTTTATAAAATTCTGGATTTGTACCCTGTCATTTTGTAAATCGTCACAAATAGCAACAAGTAACAATATTATCACCTTATCTTAACCCATCTTTCGATTTTCCAGCTAAATTTTGACATATATTAGGCGAAATTCAGCTAAATTTCTTAAAAAATTGTCTTGAAACCCTTATAAATTCGTTTGGAATCGCGTTTGTAGTGACCTAAAAATAA